>Ga0208587_1000006_pt1 | contig 162430 bp, 135 predicted proteins | sample NGESurdeep092012_7_FD_184472 | JGI IMG/M metagenome (GOLD analysis project Ga0208587, IMG submission 184472) | Arctic peat soil microbial communities from Barrow, Alaska - NGEE Surface sample 210 deep-092012 (SPAdes) | ecosystem: Environmental > Terrestrial > Soil > Wetlands > Peat ...
GGCACCGCTGCGGCGCCGCCCCCCAGGCCGTTTTAGGCCGTTTGAGCCCACCCCCAACCCTCAGCCCCACTGTCGCCGAAAATCAAAGTTCCTATCCATACTCCTTCTGCTTGCCAGCCGCGATCCGCGCTGCCGCCAGCGTGACCTTGCGCGTTACGAACTCGGGCCCCCGCCGGGGAGACTCGTGTTAAAGAGGATCCCCGAGACTGCGAACAGCCATAGGGCTCACGGAAGTTCACCGTGATCCAGTGGCCGTAAAGCTTGGCCACACCATAGGGACTGCGAGGGTGGAACTTGGTCCCCTCGTTCTGCGGAGCCTCCTCGACTTTTCCAAACATCTCCGAAGAGGAGGCCTGATAGAACCGGATCTTGGGATTCACCACGCGTATCGCTTCGAGGATACGGGTCACGCCGAGAGCTGTAAACTCTCCCGTGAGGACGGGCTGAGAAAATGACGCTGGCACGAAGGATTGCGCTGCGAGGTTGTAGATCTCGTCCGGCCTGGACTCGGCGATCGCGTTGATCAGAGAGTTCTGGTCGAGCAAGTCTCCGTTCAAGAGATCCACCCGATCGCTGAGATACGCGACTCGGTCGACACCGGGATTGCGCCAGCTCGTCCGGCGGACGAGACCGAAGACCTTGTATCCCTGTTCTACCAAGTACTCTGCCAGATAGGACCCGTCCTGCCCGGTGATGCCCGTGACGAGCGCGGTTTTCATTTCCACTCCTGAAATGCGCGAATAGACTCTAGCAGCCCGTGGAAAAAGTCCTCATTGGATGAGGCATGAAGCGTGCACAAGGATCGGTGCAGCGACAGAGTTGACCTGAGGCGGTGACGGATGGCGATGGGACGACGGCGGACGGAGAGGCAGGAGGCGTTGTTTGTGGAGGCCGAGGAGCTGCCCCGTGCGGAGGGACGGACTTTCTACACGGCCCTGAACGAGCTTTTGTCTGGGCATGACTTCGACCGGTTCTGTGAGGCTCGGGTTTCTGCCGAGAAGGTCTTCGACGAGACGATAGGACGGCTGTCCATTCCGCCTGGGGTCTACTTCCGGATGCTTCTGGTGGGGTACTTCGAGGGCATTTCGTCCGAGCGTGGGATCGCCTGGCGGTGCGCTGATTCGTTGTCTCTGAGGGAGTTTCTGGGCTACGACTTGACCGAAAGGATGCCGGACCACTCGACGCTTTCGGGGCTGAGGCGCAAGCTCGACCTGGTGCTTCACCGCGAGATCTTCGAGTGGGTCCTCGGGGTGGCGCGTGAAGAAGGGATCCTGAAGGGGCGACGCGTGGCCGTGGACTCCACGACGCTTCAGGCCAACGCCTCGATGAAGAAGAGCCTGGTGAGGCGCTGCGACGGCTCGTCGTACCAGAAGTACCTCAAGAAGCTGGCGAAGGCCGAAGGGATCGAGGAGCCGACGAAAGAGGATTTTCAAAGGCTGGACCGGGGCCGCAAAGGCAAGAAGCTCTCGAACAAGAGCTGGAAGAGCTCGACGGACGGCCTGGCGCGGATCGCGAAGATGAAGGACGGGACGACGCGCCTGGCCTACAAGGCCGAGAACGCGGTGGACCTTCAGAGCGGGGTGATCGTGGCCGCCGAGGTTCACGGAGCCGACCAAGGGGACACGGCAACGATGCCGAAAACCCTTGTTGAGGCGGATGAGGCGGTGATGAAAGCGGGGATTCCCGGAGGGATCACGGATGTCGTCGGAGACCGCGGATATCACGCCGACGCGGTCGTGGATCGCCTTCAGACGCTGGGCTACCGCACGTGCATCGCCGAAAGGCCTCAGACGCGAAACTGGAAAGCCGTGACGCGCCGTGTGGGACACGAAACGATGCGGCGGCTTCGCCGGGCCTTCCGCCGGAACCGCCGCCGGCTGAGGAGCGCCGCGGGACGGCAACTTCAGAAGCTGCGGGCCGAGTACCCCGAACGAAGCTTCGCGCATCTGTGCGTTACCGGCGGCCTGCGACGCGTCTTCGTCAGGGGCCGAAAGAACGTCCAGAAGCGGCTGCAGCTTCACGCCGCCGCCGCCAATCTCGGGATCGTGATGCGAAACCTCTTCGGATTCGGCACACCGAGGAGCCTCCAGGGGCGGCTGGCAGCCCTTCTGGCTCTAATTTCCATTCTCGCGGATGCCATCAGGCACGTCTTCGACTTCGTGGAAGCCCTTCCAGTCCTTTCACGAACCCAACACGAACTTCGCAATCCCAGCTTCCCCAAATTCGTACGAGCACCTCGTCCGCCTCTCACACCTGCTTTTTCCACGGGCTGCTAGCATGCGGGGGTTGGCCGAGTCGGCCCCCTGTCAACTCCGACAGCCCTCCGCCGACCGGCAAGTTCGCAAGAGGAGTCATAATCATTGCCGATGAACCCGAACGCGGCCGATGTCAGGATGAGCGCTGATCCGCCGGCGCCTCGGATCTCCGTCGTCATCGCCGCTTACGACGAGCGAGAGAACATTGAGCCGCTGACACGCAGGATCGCGAAGCAGATCGAGAATCTGGCGACCTGGGAGCTTCTCTACGTCATCGAGGGAAAGGATGGGACACTCGCGATCGCGGAACGTCTGGCCCGCGAGATCCCGAACATCCGCATCCTCTACGAGGAGAAGCCGCGGGGGCTCGGCGGAGCCTTCCGACGGGGCTTTGCCGCTGTCTCTCCGGCGAGCGACTACGTCATCACAATGGATGCGGATCTCAATCACCAGCCGGAGGAAATCCCCCGCCTCCTCCGCGCCATGAAAGACCGCAATGCCGACATCCTGGTCGGCTCGAGGTTCGTCGAGGGCGGACGTGCGGACGGCACGCCGGCCTGGAAGCTGGCCTTGAGCGGCACCTTGAACGTCGTCATGCGGATGGTGTTTGGCCTTCGAATCAAAGACAAGACTTCCGGATTTCGCATCTACAGAGCCGGGGTGCTTCGAGCGATGACGTTCGAAAACGATAACTTCGCGTTTCTTCCCGAACTGCTCATCCGGGCAAGCGCGCTCGGCATGAGGATCGTCGAAGAGCCGATCCACTTCATCTTTCGCCGGCAGGGCGTCTCGAAGATGCACTTTCTGACCACCACCCTTAGCTATCTCTCCTTGCTGAGGCTGCGGATTCCCAGGGCCTCCACTCGTAGAGCCTGACCCTCGACAGCGGGCGGCCGTCAAGCCAGGGCGTCGATGTGAAGTTGATTCGTCTCCGCCGGCCGGGCCATTGGTCCCGCGTCACTCTTGCGCAGCGGCCCCGCGCACCCATCGCGTGACAACAACTTTTCCTCCGGGTTTGAAGACCCGGCTATTAATAACCGACCGAACCAGCTAGAACGGATCGAAGACGCGCGCGAAGAGAAGGAGATCAGGTCGATAATCGCGGCCGCCGGTCATAGGGCGGGGTTTTCAAGTGATCGAACTCGGTAAGCGCGGAGCCGACCAACCCCGCACGGAGCGTTTCGACGCTTCCCGTCTCGAAGACCTGGCGCACGGAGTTTGCATCGACGAGCAAGAACAGAACAGGCTTCGGCAAACGGTCGAACCAATTCCACCGTTCGGGCACTTGGATCGACAGTCCGTATCAAGTCGGCCCTCGTCTCGAGTCCTAGCAGAACGATGAAGGCGACCTCGCGCGGCGGGTCCATCGGCGGAACCGGCAGAGTCACATCAGGGGGGCTTCGTCAAGGGCCAACCCGATCGGGAGGCTGCAATTCCGGCCAGCCGGAGAACCGAGATCCGGAATCCGACCTCGCTCAGATTTCGCCGGAACGGCCGTCCTGGTCGTATACTTCCGGATCGGTTCTCTATATCGTGAGATGGTCAATGATTTCGCGACACGCCGAAGCCTCGATACCTCTGCGGGATGGGACGGGCCGGCTCGAGCGGTGTAACGTCAGTTCAGCCCGCTTTCCGCAATGAAACACCCGCGCGGCACTGGCTCATTGGGCATGGGACTTCTGGCGGTCGGGTTGGCCGGCTGGGGAGAGGCCGTCATCCGGTCCGGGAATTACTCCGGATTGGGAGGAGCGCTTTACCTGCTGGCTATCGTGCTCTTCAGCATCGGGGCGTGGCCTCTTCCTTCGCCGGGTGATTCGTTGTCGGCCGCGGATTCGACCGGAGCTCCTCCGAGCGACCGGTCTCCCGGTGAGTCGCGGCTTTCCAGGGAGGGGAGCCGCGTCCGCGCCTGGCGCGGCAGGCTACTGCTCGTCATCGCGGCCGTCCTCGCAATCGTCGCGGACATCGTGATGCTGTCCCGCCTCAGAAGGGGGAACGAATCGGCGACGACGGTCTTTCTGTGGCTACTGAGTCCGGCCCTCCTTCTTCTTGGCGGAATCCTGGCGGGGAAATCGACAGTCCGCGCGCCGCGCTGGAGCGCGACATCCTGGCCTCGGACGCGGGCGGGCCGCGGGAGCGTCGTTCTGATTCTTCTTCTGCTCGCCACGGTCGCCGCGCTGTCCCGGTTCCCGGGACTCGACAAGGTCCCCTATGGCATCAACGCCGACGAGGGGGACAGAGCCGCCGTGTCTATTCAGATCGTGCGGGGACAGAACAGTTCGAGTGTCTTCGGCACGGGCTGGTATCACCTGAGCATGGTTTATTTCAAGCTCCTGGCCCTCGTCATGAAGTATTTCGGACTCAACTTCGCGGGTGCCCGGGTTCTTGGCGCGATCTGCGGCCTCCTCACCGCAATCATTCTCACGTGGCTGGGAGTCCGGCACTTCGGCTGGCGGGCCGGGCTTCTGACCGGAATGATTCTCTCGACGCTCGGCGTGGCCCTCCAGTTTTCACGCGAGACGAGCGAGGCCGGACCGACAGCGACGCTCTGGGCTTTGAGCGCCGCGCTCTTTCTGGAGGCGGCGAGGGCTGGAAAGGCCTGGGCCTGGATCGGCGCGGGAATCGCGGGCGGCGCCTCGATCTATTTCTACCCGACGGGCCGTCTCTGGTCGGTCCTGGCCGTGGTGTACTGCCTTTACCTTCTGGTGCGGGGTCCACAAAGAGGGAGAGTCGCCGCCGGCCTTCTGCTCGCGGCCCTCGGAGCCCTGGTGATCGCGTCTCCGTTTCTCCTGCACGTCTGGCAGATCCCCAACGAGCTCACGGTCCGCGCGCACGAAACGTCGATCTTCGTCAAAGAGAATCCTCTCCGGCTGAGTTATTACGATCCAAACTGGAGCCTTAGTCAGCTTCTGAAGGCACAGATCGATCACTCGATCGGAATCTTCAATAAGTACAATGATCAAAACTTTTTTTGGCCGATCGGTCGGCCGATCCTGCCGCCGGCCCTCGCCGCGCTGACCTTGCTCGGTCTGGGGAGCGTGACCCTCCGGGTGAAGGACCCTCGATTGTTTCTTCTCTCCGTCTGGTTCTGGACCGGTTTTGTGGGCGTCATCGTGACTGTCGAGACGCCGAACGTCCAACGGATGGCCACGGCCGTGCCCTTGCTGGGGCTCCTTCCCGCTCTCGTCCTCGACGACCTGGCGCGCCGGGTCGAGTCGATTTCGAAGGCCTCGGAGCGCCTTCGCCTGCTCATGCGCCGCGGAGCTATCGCTGCCGTTGCGCTCGTGGCTTGTGTCCTGGCCTGGCGGGAAGGACGCTTCTACTTCGGCGAATACCCCGCCAAGGATGCATGGCCTTACACGCGAGTGGAGGGAGCGACTGTAGCGGAGCAGGGGAAGGATGCCTGGGTCGTCTCTCTTGGTAGCTCGTTCCACATGGTCAACTCCGGCTGGGTCAGGCTCCTTGCCCCCTACGCGTATCGCGCCGGCGTCCTCTCTCCGGGCAGCCACCTTCCGTTGCCCATACCCGCCGATCGAGATCTGGCATTCGTCGTCTATCCCCGGCAGGCGTATTACCTCCCGTACCTCGCAGAGGTCCTGCCCGGAGGGAGCGTGACCCGGGTCACGCACCCACCCGGTGTCTTCATGTTCTCTATTTACCGCGTGCCCAAAGAAGCCTGGGCACGACAGCAAGGTGCGTTGGTGCTCGCACCGGGATCGCCTCCGGTCCCCGTGACGGCTCTGGGCGAACCGCCGCCCGGATGGACCCGGTTTCCCAGTCCCATGCGATGGTCAGCCGCCCTCCGGGTGAACCAATACTGGAACTATGGATTTCGCATCGGTCCGGGGCCTGCCCGCCTCGTCATCGACGGTAAGGAGGTGCTGAAGGTCCCGGCTGGTGAGGCGTCGGCGGTCGCCAACGTCAGTCTCGCCCGGGGAGATCATGGAATCCTGTTCGAAGGAGTCGTCGGCAGAAGCGGACAAGCCGCGCTCTTCGAGTGGACGCTCCTCCCGGCGGAGAAGTCAAGCGATCCGGACAGCTTGAGCTGGCAAAAGGTTCCGACCGAAAGGCTCCGACCCACAGACCGACCTCCAGAAGGATTGTTCGGTATCATCCAGGATCCGGGCCGTGCGCAGCACCGCCTCGATGCCGCGATCGCTTTCGGTGGTCTCACCGAGGAGTTCCACTCCGGGGGACCGTTCGAGGCGGCCTGGAGGGGAGCCCTGAACGCTCCGAAGGCAGGCCGCTACGAAATGGCTCTCCGCGCCGCAGGAGGACCGGTCGAGCTCCGGTTGGATGGAAATTCCGTCGTCCAGGCCAACGGCGAAAGTGACGAGCCTGTCCGGAACAGCATCACGCTCGATGCCGGCCCTCACTCGGTCGAACTCACTTACCACGTCCGTCACGCGCCCGGCATCCTCGAGTGGATCTGGAAGCCTCCGAGCGGCGTCGAGTCGATCGTTCCCTCGTCCGTGCTCTCACCTCCGCCGGGCGCGGGCGTCGACGCCGAGCTGCCTTTCAACCTTCTCGGCGACCGCGAATTCCAGCCTGTTGATCAACCCACGTTCACGACACCGTGATCACCGTGACTGACACCGAACGTCCCAACCTGTCCACCAAATCGGGGCAAGTCCAGCGCTGGGTGCAGGTCTGTGGTGTGCTGCCACACTCTGGTGGACGATCAAGCGAGATCGCACGCAAACATCACGGACAGGCTGACGACCATTCGCTAATTGTGCGCGCGGATTCGTGAAGGGCGAGACGGTTACGACGGTAAGTGCTCCTTTCGAGCGCGGCGACCACACGGGCGAAGTCGGTCCGCGCTCAACCGGCCAGTGGCAGTGGTGGTCCATGCTCCTCCTGCTCGTGGCGCTGGCCGCCGTCTTTCTTAGCGTGTCGGCGATCGGCGCGGCGGAGGCGGCGCGCGACGAGCGTGTGTTGCCATGGCTGGTCCCCGCGGCCACCTACCTGCGAACCAGCGGTTGGCAAGGCCTCCAGTGGTTGCTCACGAAGCGTATCGGGCTGGGCTGCGTGATCAGTGGGACGGTCGCCTTGATTGCGCTTGCGGGGCTCACTGCCGGCCGTTTGCGTGCGCTGCCGCTGGTTCTGCTGGGGGCCGCCCTGTCGCTAGCCACCTGGGGCCAGATCCTGCTGCTGTCCAACCAATTGCGGAGCGGTTCAGCGCTGTATGGGCTGGGGATGGTGTGCGCCCTGAAAAAACCGAGTTGCGCCAAGGGACGGCGCCCGGCTGCCGCTCCTGCGCGCTGCCGCGACCTCAACGTTCTCCTTCTTCGTGAGGCTTCTGGTCACTGGCGGCCTGTTTGACACGCAGCGTGGTCTGAAGGGGTTCCGGGGCGATGTGGCCGACGCGCTCTTCCCGCTACTTCTGGACGAACGCTTCTCCGGTGACGTCGAGCTGCTCTACGTTGCGCTGAAGTACAACTTGGAGATCAAACGAATCCCAGTACGTCTGCGGCAGTCCGGACCCTCGACTGTCCGGCTCGGCAGAGACGCCATGCGGATGCTCGCGCGAATCGGAGGCCTGAGGCGGAACTGGAGGCGCGGGCGGTACGCCTCGGAAGCGCTGGAGCGGATCGCGAACCAGGTCTACTGGGTGACCTGACGAAGAGCAACCAGCTACGACTGCTCCGGTAGACCTGGCGAGACGGACGCAGGTGCTGCCGGTTGTAGAGGGTCAAGGAGCGCGTCCTGACCGGCACCGGGGCAACTCCGGTGGCGGCGTCAGCTCGATCGAGAGTCGGTCAGCTCATCTTCTTGGCGACCTTGAAGACGTGGGTGCCAAGGTATCGCCACTCCTTCGCTTCGGGTAGCTTGTGAAACATTTCCACGCGATAGTTGCCCTCAGGCAGCGGCTTTTGAAATGCCACGAAACCGTCGCTGTCGATCGACTTAACCTCTTGGCCTATCTCCACCTTGCTTGCAGCGTCCATCCAGACGACGCGCACCTGGGTGCGGGCAGGTGCGTTGCGAACGTAGAACGACATAGCCGCGGCCGAGCCCGCAGGAATAAAGTCACCCTCGTGGGTCACCTTACCTTTCGCGTCGGTAGAGTCACCGAACTTGAAAGGATCCGTTTGGATATCCGTCCCTCTCGTGCCAGCGGCCGGCGTTCCTTCCTTGGCTCCCTTGCCACAGGCGACGAACGCTGCTGCCAGAGCCAGCAAAGGAAGTATCTTTCGAAACGTCATGCTTTCCAACCTCCAAAAACGGTGAGCAGACTACTCCTTTTATCGCAGACGAGCTCGGAATTCCAGTCCAATCGGCTTTGGCCGATGCTTGCGTGTCGCGGCCGCAGGCAGGCAAGGACGAATCGGTCGAGGAAGAACCGCAACGAAGGCTCCCGCCTTCACGTCCGATCCGGACACCGTAGCTGATTGTGGCGCAGCGACTTCCAGGCGGATGCCTGGCTGCCGCCCACCTGGCTAAATCTCCTCACCTTATCGGCGAGCTTCATGGATTCATGGCATCGAAGAGGCTGCGAAGAAAACGGTTTCTACCCGCTGGGCTTTCCGGCGCGCGACCTCGGATTGGGGGGCCGAAGCGAGCGCCACTCTTCTCTGCGAGCGCCTTGATGTCACGGCTGTTTCCGAACTCCCAGCTCCGGACCTCTGTCTGAGCCGCACGCCGCCGCAGGAACGCCGCGAGCCGGGCCATTCCCGCAGGCGTGTTGTCGAAGAAGGCGGCACGCCCTTCGTAGCCATATGCCAGCAGGACGTCGTTCAGCAAAGGCCACTTCTCTTCGGGCAGGATCAACGCGTGGAGTGTCCCTGGCGTTGACTCCTCGAAGCGCCGAATCTCGTGCATCGGGAACTCGACGAAGTGAGTGTAAGGGTTCCAATCCTGGAGCTTTAGAACGCTATATGCACCTGAGAGCGACACGAAAAGCAAGGCCAGCACGGGTGCCACGGGACGGGGGGCGCGATACGTCAACCCGGCGAAGCCCGTGGCCGCCAGCAGCGAGACAGGTACCATCATGACCAGGATCCTCGTCTGCGGAGGGTAGTAATACTGGGAAATGCCGCCCGCAAGAAAGCCGACGACCAGGAGAGTGACGATGAGATCAAGGAAGCGGCGCCACCCGAGAAACCGGAGCATGCCGAATGCGGCGGCCGTGAAGAAGGCCGTAACGGGATCCACCACGTTCTTCCAAAGGAAGTGACTGTGGGCCCGATAGTCGAGAAATGCGAAGACGGACTGGAGCGTCCGCAACAGGAGGAGGTGTTGATTCTGCTTCGCTTCGGCCGACGCCAGATTGTGCGAAATCAGCTCCTTCCAGTAGCCGACTTCGACCAGGATGGGGGCACTTCCGAGCACGAATCCCGCCAGGAGGAAGGCTGCAGGGGCGAGGAGCGAGCGCCACTCCTTGCGTTGAGAGCGCACCCTTGTCAGTATTTCGATGCCGAGTAGGCTGGTGAGGACGCCCATAGCCAGGAGGGCGCTCAGGGAGCTTAACAGCGAGCCAAGCCCGCCCGCGAGTCCAGCCAACAGGTAGAGTGTCTTGCTCTGCCTCTCCCGGGCTGCGAGGAAGAGACAGAGCCCGAAGATCAGGGGCGGCAAGAAGACAGCGTTTGGCTCGCCAATGCGCGCCCAGTCGACGATGAGCTCCGATGTGGCGAACCAGGCACAGCCGACCGCCGCTGCAAGGCGCGGCGTCCGGCTCGTGCCGCCGAGAATGTGCCGCAAGACTAAGTACAGCGGTGTCAAGCAAAGCACCATCATTACGGACATCGAGAGACGCCAGGCGAAGTTGGTTCTCCCCAAGGCGGTCATGAAGAGGAGCTGCCAGCCGGAAGTAAAGATCGGCCACTGCCCGTACACGCCATTGGCCTCGAGCCAGGGGACCTTCCAGAGCGGCCGCGACGGGAAGCCTCCCATCCAGAAGAACGTCCACTCATCGCCAATGAAGGAGAACTTCCAAGAGTCGAGCGCGCTCGCGTAGAGCGCCAGGACGGCGAGCGAGCAGAGCACGAGGGCCGCTGTCTCGAGCCTGGTCAGTCTGAAGCCCAGACGAAGACCCAAACGTTTCTCCCTCACCGCCACGAGGCCAACCGCCACAAGAAGGATTCCTAGGAAGGCGAGGGTCATGGTCCAATGGTTGTGAAAACCCTTCCTCTGCGCGAGCGCAAAGAGTCCCAGCGCGAGAAGGGGAAGCAGGAGCAACACGACCCGGTCTGTCGGGGTCGAAGACTGCAGAGAGGGTCTGGGCTCGGGCCTAGGCCGTCCGTCCAACATGATGGTCGGAGTCAGGGTCAGTATCCCGATCACGAGGAGCACCAGGCCTGCTCCAAATGTGGGCGGGAACCCGCCTGGGAAGAGGCGGTCTGGGTTGCTTCCAAAGAGAAGCGGCAGAAGAAAGGAGTGCGGTCCGAGCCACGAGCGGAGTGCTGCCGGCGACCGGATCACCAGCACGCCGGAGGCGATCAAGAGGCACGCAGCGCCGGTGGCCAGTCTGCGATGAAGACTACGCGCCGCCGCTGTCATGGCTGCATTATCTCCCCGGGAAGAAATCCGAGGTTACACGCCGACAGGGGCCCGAAACGGCGCTTTCGATAGCCTTCCCCCGCTCCATCGGCGGGAGTTTGCCGTCCCATCATCTCCTCGCGCAGCGTCCATCCTTCGTCTTGAAGTTCCCAGAGCAGGCCAGGGTCGTGCCCACCGCGGTATAATCTCAGGAAATGAGACCTCTTGCTTGAAGGATTCGATGCTCGACGCCCGTCTCTTCGAGCTCTCGCAGTTCTCCGAGGCAGAAGAGCTTGCGCCCGAAACCCTTATCGTGACACCCACCTTCTGCCAGGGGGAGACGATCGAGGCTCATATCCGCTCCGTCGGTTTGTCTCTTACCCGTGCATCGATTCTCGTCGTCGATGCACAGCCGACGCGGCCGACGCGCTCCGTTCGGAGTTCCCGCGACTCCACGTCCTTCGACGCATTGGACCTCGAAGCTTCGCCGGATCATACCGGGAGGGAATTGCGTGGGCGCTAAAGAATGGTTTCTCGCGAATCGTATCAATGGATGCTGACGGCTCTCACCCCGCCATCTTTCTTCCGCTCCTCCTGACGCTCTCTACCAGAGCGGACCTGGTGGTGGGTTCAGGCTACCTCAATGGGGTCAGCGTGCTCAATTGGAACCTCCGTCGCGTGCTGCTCTGCCTCCGTTCCTCTCTGCATGTACTGCCTCTAGCCCTCCACAGGGACCGCCCTCATGCCTCCCGGCTCTAGCAGTGAGCTTGTGACCCCACGCCGGCCTGGTCTGGGGTTACGCAAGATCGAGTGGTTTCTGCTGGGGGTTCTCGCCTTGGCAGCCTTTGCTGTTCGCGTGTACGACCTGGGCGGTTTCCCTGACACGATGCTGGCCGACGAGGCTGACAATGGCCAGTCAGCTGTAAGGATACTCTATGGACTCGCACCCGGGAACGGCTTCTTCGGGTTCGACTGGACATCGCAACCTGCCCTCAGCATATACAAGGGGGCGGCCTTCATTGCGGTCTTCGGTTTCAACCTTATGGCTCTGCGGCTACCTAGTGCGGTGATCAGCACCCTAGCCCTTATTCCTTTCTACATACTGCTGCGCCGGCAGTTTTCCGTGTTGGCTTCGATCCTCGCGACAATCCTGCTTGCCACGAGCGTGTGGTACCTAAACTTCTCGCGCAGCGGCTGGAACTGCCTGGACATCTGCTTCTACATGCTCGCGGCCATGCTTTTTTTGGTTCTAGCGATCGATAGCGTGGGAGATGCCACGCGCGCACGGTGCCGAGGGTGGTCTGCTTTCGGCGCAGCCGGCTTCTTCTGTGCGCTGGGTCTCTATGGGTACCCGGCCGGGAGGGCAATCACTGTCGCGGTGGCTGCGTTCTTCCCCATCGCGCTGTTGCTCAACCGCACGCGGGGCAAAGCTCTGGTGATCGGTTATTTGCTTCTGCTCGCGGTCGAGACCGCGACCTTCGCACCTCAGGCGGTCTATATCGCCCGTAACTGGAACTGGTTCAATGGGCGCAGCAAGGTTGTGCTGATTCTGAACGATCCCGGGTACAAGTCAGATCCGGTGGGCACGATGCTACGCCAGCTGAACAGGAACATTCGGGGCCCCTGGGACGGCAGGGTTAACAACACCGCCCAGTATTCGCCTGTGGGCGAGCCGCAGCTCGACAGGGCGACCGGTCTTCTAGTGGGTTTGGGTATGGCACTGACGTTGCTCCTTCGCAGGCTCAGAGGCCGACTGGAAACATGGCTCTGGTGGTTGATGCTGCTCGCTGGGTGGGGCCTTACCCAGCTCACCACCGTTGGCACGCCGAATGGAGCGCGCGGTATCGGCTATATGCCCACGCTCATTTACTTTGCCGCGGTCGCCTTGGACGAGGTTGTAGTTCTCCTGGCCCTGATCCCAGCCAAGACAAGGTCTCTTTCGGCTGCCAGGGGGCTGGGTTTTGCCGGCCTGACCGCGGCGATACTCTTCACAGGAGTCGCGAATGTGAAGCACTATGTGAACTGGCAGAGAAGGCCGCGGACCCGGCAGGACCGCTACCTGTATGTCACCGCCCAGGAATTCCCCATTTGGGCGGCGGACGTCGTAGAGCGGGCCAGGGACAGGGTTGGCGTGTCAAATGTCGGAGGCTGGCGCAACAGCCACCCTGTTCACAGCCCGGCGGATCCCTATGGCGGCACTGCTCCTCCTCGTTAAAGGGCTGGAAGCCGAATGCTGGGGCCAGGCCCCGCCGGCTGAAGCGAGGCCCGAACGGGACTGCATAGTCAGAATCGATTCCGAGGAAGAGCCCCTTGGGTCGTGATGCTTCGGTTGGCCCTTGCGCGGAGAGCGGTCGGGATCCCGGCAGACCTTCCCGGCGGCTACTCCAGGTGCTCACCGGAGCCGCCAGCATCGGGGCGGCGTACCTTTTCGTTTACTTTCTGGCCCGCGAGGACAGGAAGGGACACTTAACGCTCTCCCCGTTCTCGGCGCCGGTCCAGCTGCTGCGGGGATTGGGGGGCCTGGCCGCGGGAGTGGCTCATCGGATCCTCGTCGCGCCAATTTTCTTTCCCCTGTTGGGTGTCGCGGCATTGATGTTGCTGCGGCAGTACCGGCCGCGGACATGGCGGCACGACGTCGCGCTCGCCCTTATCGTGCCCTCACTGGGCGCTAGCGCGTCCCTCTTGCTACGCGGTGATCTCGGGCTGGCGACGCTGGCCGGCTTGCTCGCAGGGATCTGCTTGGCTCTGTACGGCGGAGAAGAAACCGGACGAGAGGCAAGCCCACTGCTGTTTCTCGTTCCGCTCGGGCTCGGAGCGGTCCTCCGGTTTTATGCTCTGGCCCAGGTCCCGAACGGCTATGCTGAGCACGCCGTCGCCGCCCATGTCGATCTCTCGATTCCTTACCGCGAGGCGCTGTCGTCCTCACTGCATGCGCACAGACTTCAGCCGTTTCTTGCAACCGCTTCACACGCGCTCGTCTACGAGCAATCCGGTCTCTCATCGCTGATCGCGGCGATCGGATTTGAGCTTTTCGGTGTGACGCTTACGGTGACGCGGCTCGTCTCGGCGGCGCTCGGCACGCTCACGATCCTTGTTGCGTACCGTCTCGGCCGGGCCCTGGACGGCGTCAGACTCGGGCTCGCGTTTTCGTTCCTGCTCGCCGTTTCCCCCTGGCATGTTGCGATGTCACGATATGGCGCTCAAGAGCACGTTCTTTCGCCGCTCCAGTTCCTTCTCAGCCTCCTCTTTGTCGTCCTGGCTGTGAATGGCGGCCGGGTCCGCCACGTTCTCCTGGCCGGCCTCTTCACGGCGCTCGCCTGGTACATTTATGCGGCGAACCTCGTCGTGCCCGTTATCGTGGGACTCTTCCTCTTGTGCCGGGCCGCTGCGGATCCGCGGCTCGCGCTCCGGAGATGGAAGAAGGTGCTCCTCGGGCTCGGGTGCTTCGCGCTTTTGACTTACGCACCTGCTACACACCTCTTTTCGCGCGGACTCCTCGTGCCGAATTTGAGGACCGGGTACCGGGCGACGGGACCCATCCTGGCGAACGTCGCCAAGCGCTCGACGATGATCAGACTGGAAACCGACGAGCTCTTCCGGCTCGCCGACGACCCGTGGTTCTCAATGCGTGGCGGAGGGCTGGGCATCCTTCAGAGCACGCTCCTCGTCCCAGGGCTCGTCATCGCGGTGGGCGCACTGCGCCGGCGGCGCCACCGCGACCTGGCGTTTCTTGTCCTGATCGGACTGCCGATCGCCGCGCTCCCGGCGGTCTTTGCGCCCGACCCCTCCTTCCGCCGGCTCATGCTCGTGACGACGCTCGCGGCGCTCGTGTCGGCGTTCATGCTGGTACGATTGGCGGAAGCGGCTCGTGCCGCTGGCATAAGAGGAAGAATCGTGACGGTAGCCGCCTGCGCTGGTGCGCTCGCGCTCGGCGCGGCGAGCACGTTCAGCTACTTCGATCGGGTCCAACTGGAGGAAGAGTCCAGGAGTTTACCGCTCCGCACGCTCGGTGGGACGGTCGCCGGGTTGCTCGGGAAGAACCCACTCGTGATCGTCGTCCCGGTCCGCGACAATCTGAGCGACGCACAACGCTACATCAAGTTGATGGCATACGACACGCTCCTTGAAGCGAAACGGCGCGGCGTCCCTTGGGAGGTCTTCTACCTTATCACCTCCTGCGAGGACCCTGTGGACGGCCGTACCCCGCCGGCGGCGGATGATTCCCCGCCCATTCTCGTCTTGCACCACGCCGTGCTCGAGCCGCGTGCACCCTGCGGCCCGGATTTCGTTTCCCGCCTCAAGGCACATTATCCCGGAAGCGTCGTGGTCGTCGCCAGGCCACCCGCCCCAAGTCACTGAGATGTTATTGACCGCTGAGATCCAACGTTGGGCGACGGCGGTGCCCCCCTACATGGCGACGGCAGTGGTGCTGTGGGTGGCTGCGGCCTCCACGTTGGTCTGCGGACTCGTCCGACGCCGAGCGGTGACGCCCCTCTGGCTGCCTGGGGTGGCGTTCGTAGCGTTAACCGCAGCGGCCATGTGGCCGCTATCGACCGGTACAACGAGATGGTGGTTGCGTGACTTGGTGCTGGGAGCCGCGGGTGCGGCGCTCTTAGTGGATGCCCTGAGAGCTAGAGGGAAGGCAGACGAACTGACGAACGAGAGCCACGCAACGCCACGTGTGAGCCGATTGTATCTGGCAATGGGGTTGCTTGTGGCGGGAGTGTTCCTCTTCTACAACTTGAATGGCTATTCGGGTGACAGGCTGCTCGTGTGGGAAGCTACCGTAGCGCTAGGGTTTGGCGAGGCCTTCGTGGCCGGCCAGAGCATAGTGCACTTCGCCCTGCAGCGTCTTCTCTGGGACGATGGGGCCCTGAGCGCGGGTCAGACCAGCCTCTTCTACGGCGCGCCGACTTACGCGCTGTTCCGGACGGTGGGGTTCTCGCCGTGGACTCTGCGCTGTGCTGCTGCGATAGCCATCCTCCTGAGCATAGCGGTCGCGTACGCGGTGGGGCGGCACTTCTTCGGGCAGGGGGTCGGCGCGGCCACAGCGGTGGCGTTCGCATTGAACCCGTGCGTGCTGTTCTACGGCCGCTACGGCAGCTCTCCTGCTGGGACACTGCTGGCCGTCCTCCTGGCTCTGCTGGCTACCTGGCTCTTCCTGGAGCAGGAGCGAGCTGCTCTATGGCGAGGAGCACTTTGCGGCGGCGCGCTGTACGTGGCCACCTTGCAATATTCGCCGGCTCGGATCATCGTACTGCTTCTGCTCGCCTTCATCCCGGTTGCCCTGGCAGGCCAGTGGCGGCAAGCCGGTCGGCGGCGTCTAGGCGGCGCCGCGGTGATAGCCCTGGTAGCGGTTGGAGCCTGGAGCGTCGAGAGCTCGTTCCACCGGCAGGGGTCATTTCTGCGGGCGCGCGGTGAGACCTTCTTCGACCTCGTGAAACACCCGGAATACGTCAGGGATCTTTACAAAGGCGAGCCGGTGCCCGGTCGCATTCAGCCCGGGGCCTTGTCCACGCTGGCAAAGATCGAGCTTTTCGGCCGGACTCTCCAGATGACCGGCTCTCAGTATCTGAAGTTGATGACGCCCGTTCCCGCACCGCCTCCCAACGGAGCAGTCATTGATACGGATCCGCCGCCGTTGCAGCCATACTATGGCCCATTTGGCGTTTTCATTCTGTGGGGGGTCGTGGATTCGTTGCGCCGATGGCGATCGTGGCCCCGCGCCTTCCTGTTGCTTTGGGTCGTCCTGGGGACAGGGCCGCTGCTGCTTACCAACCGAGTGGATTGCCACCGCCTCATGCTGTTCGTGATTCCTCTCTCATTCTTTTGCGCTCTGGGAATGCGCGGAGCCGCGCGCGTCATGGAGCAGGCCGCCGTGCCGCAGCCTGTGCAGCACGTCTTTGCTGTTGCGCTTGCGCTCAGCGCAGCTTATAATGCGATTCAGCTGCTCAATTATGAACAGCCCCCGCAGCCGGCCGCGGGCCGCGCGATCGCCGCAGAGGTGGCGAGGGTCTCCGGTCCGGTGAGGGTCGGGGTGGAAGGACTGCAGCGCGACCTGGGTTGGGCATACCTGGAGCTGCTGGAGCGGATGCGTCGGGATCCCCGTCGGGGAGGAATGCTGGTGGACGAGCAGATAGTCCACGGAGTCCAGCGTCCGGTCGGCGCGCTGCCGCAGGCGTACGTGCGTGAGCTGCGTCGCCTGAGCACGACGTCCACCATCTTGCTGGCCCCGGCTGATTACTTCCGACAGGTCGCGGCGGCGCTCCAGCGCGAAGGCACCGTCGTGGTGGAGCGGGGCACGCCCGCGTTTCATATCTTGCGCCTGGAGGGCGGAGCGGCCACCGCCGGCGGCGGGGTGATACCAGCTTTACCGACGCCGGTTATCAAACCCAGCCTAACGCCGCCAGCGCCTATTCAGTTCCGCGGCGGACCCAGGCGGCTGCTCTCGGGGCTGACACCGGTGACGGTGGCGTTTGGATTCCAGCCGCCGAGAGTCGATGCGAACTGGGACGGCGGCCCCATTCGTATGGGCGGAGTTACATACGAGCACGGACTGGGCACACACGCGTGGTGCCGTATGACCTACGCGGTGCCAGGAGGGGCCACGGCGTTCCAGACGATCGTGGGTCTTGCGGATGAAGCCCGCACGTGTGAAAAGGCGGCCGTCACTTTTGAGATTCACGGCGACGATGACAAACTGCTCTATGACAGCGGGGTGGTCGATACGGCGACACCCCCGCAGGCCGTGTACATAAGGCTGGCCGGCACGCGCACTATCACCTTGGTCGTGACGGAGGGAGGGAACGGGCCGGACTGTGACCACGCCCTGTGGGCTCTTCCGGCCTTCCTGATGGAGTCCAGATCCAGGTAAGCACTGCCCATCGGCCGGGGACCCGGCACGATCTGGCATTCCGCCTCTTGAATCCGGGTTCCAGCTATGCGTCTCCCTGGGCCTTTGTGCTGGTAATAATCTTGCGTCGGAGGCGTGCGAGGTCATAGAAGGCTCGGAGAATCACCGACAGACGCGCTCCTGTCGGCGCCCCGGCGGAGCGCGGCAAGTGACGGACGCCCACCTCTTTGATCCCGAACCCGCGCCGCACGGCACGGCCGTACAACTCCGCGTTGATGAGCGCGCCGGTCGACTCGAGCTCAACGTGTTCGAGGACCTTCTTCGGGATGAGCTTGAAGGCGCAGTTGAGATCGCGCACCCGCACCCCGAGCATGACCGGCACGAGGAGGCGGCCGAACAGCGTGGCGTTGAGTCGCCGGACAAATGAGTCGCGCCGCCCGATTCGAAACCCCGTAACGATATGGTCGTCGCCGGTGACCAGCGGCAGTAAGAGGTCCAGGTCTCGGATACAGAACTGGCCGTCGCAGTCCATGAAGAAGACGAACCGCTTGGTCGCCGCATCGAAGCCCGTGCGCAGGGCTGCACCGTAGCCCCGGTTCTGCGGGTGGCAAAGCGGCCGCAGCCGGGTGAACTCGGCGACCAGATGGTCGAGAATTTCCCCGGTGCGATCGCGGCTGCCGTCATTGACGATCAGCAGCTCGTAGTCGGGCACGCGATCTGCGAGGTACTCGACGCAATTACGGACGACTCGTTCAATGTTCGCCTCTTCGTTGAAGGCCGGCAGCACCACTGAAAGCTCTTGCACGACCCCGCCGACCGGTACATCGGCCACTGGTCACTCCGGCGGCCGGAGGTCACCGCTGACCAAGCGGGCGGAGCTCCAGTCGGCGTGGTCACCGCTGGCGAAACCGCGCTCATAGACGACGGTCCGGGAAGGATCCTCCTCCTCCCGTTGCTTTAATCGTGGTGGTGCACGGCATCTACCGGGCGAGTAAAGGGTCTTGCACTGAGCGAGATCGTGCTAGACTCGGACAAGTTGGAAGAGGTTTTTCGCTCGATGCGGATCGCTGCCGGAGGTGGGCGTTGAGACGAATCTGGCGAGTCCGCGCCAGTTCGACCGTTTGCCGCCGGGACTCCGGCGGCCAAGGCGCGTGACTCATCGGCGCCGTGAACTCCCATCTCGCAAGCCAGGAAATATCAGCGAAACCGGAGCAGCTCCACTCACTTCGCGCACTGCCGGTCCGGATTGGCCTGACGCTCATCGCCCTAGGGCTCTGGTGGTGGGGCGTCCGAAACTGGCCGCAAGGTAACGGCGCGGAAGGTTACGGTGCGGGCTTCCCGGCGTGGGTGGCCTCCTTCGCGGTGCTACTGGCCGCTTGGATACCGGCGCTGCGGAGGCCGCGCCTGCGTTGGACAGCGGGAAGAACTCTCATCCTCATCGTCGTGGTGGCGGCCGCGCTGATCCGTTTCTACCGAGTCACGGAAGTACCGTTCGGCATCCACTTTGACGAGAACACCGGTTTCGAATCCTTGCAGGCCATGGATCGGGGGCTTGCAGAGAACATCTTCAGCATGGCCAGAACCGAAACGGGTCCGGGTCTGACCCTGGGGACCGAATGGGTCGTCGGCCTTTTCACTCCGAACCGCTTCGTTGCGAACCGCTACACCGCGGCATTGTGGGGCACGCTCTCGATCTTGGTGACCTACCTTCTGGGGAGCCGACTACGTTCACCGACGGTTGGTCTCGTCGCGGCGGTCTTCCTGACGTGCTCCTACTGGCACTTGATCAGCTCCCGCTTTCAAGCCCAGTTCTTGGCTGCACCCTGCGCCGCAGGCCTGATCTGCTGGAGTATCGTGCGAGTCTGCGATTCGGGGCGACCCTTCGATGCGATCTTCGCCGGCGTCATCGCCGGGCTTGGGCTGCAACTTTACCATCCAATCAAAATAATGTTCGTAGCCGTGCCGCTCTGGTGGCTGTGGCACGCGCTGGTGACGCGGCAGTTCGCGCGCCGCACAATTCTGCCCGTTGCAGTCACCGCTATCGTCGCATGGATGGTGCTGCAACCGCTCATCCAACGCGAGGGTTTCCGCACCTATTTCGAGCGGGCCAGCGCCGTAACTGTGCTCGGTGCGGACTTTCGCCACAGGGCAATGCGCCAGCAGACCTCGACCTTCGGGTTTCTTCGCACCCAGCTTGCGCGTCAGCTGCGGCTCATCACGGGCGGAGCCGAGGTGGCGGCGGACGAGCTCAGCGACGATCCCATGTTGAACTGGCTCGAGGTCGCGGCCGTTGTGATCGGGCTGGCGGTGAGCGTCCGGCGCTGGCGATCCTGGCGAGAGACGGTCGCACCAATCCTACTGGTTGTGACCATGGGTGCCGTTGCGCTCTCGTCCGTTCCCGAAGCCTCATATCGGCTGGCGGTCGCGCTCCCCGTGCTTGCTATCCTTGCGGGCATTGGCATCACAACGCTGCTCGATTGGTATCGGCGTCACCTGTCGAGGCGCCTGGGTATCACTGTCATCGTGGTTGGCATCGTTCTGCTTGCGTATGATGTGCAGATCAACGCCCGGCGGACCATGCACTACTTTGCTCGGCGCGCCGCCGCACAGGACATCGACACATTGGATCGCGGCATCGCGGCTGGAAACAAGGACGCAGTCTATTACATCGAGGCGCCGCCGGCCAGACTCACCCACCGCGTGGTCTTGGCATTGACGCACCGGCGCACGATTGTGGCGGTCCCAAATCTCACCGATTACGTGCCCCGAAGCGTGGATCCGCACCGGCCGGCCGTATTCGTGATTCCTTATGTGACGAGTGAATACAGCCTGCCGTATTTACGCGGGCTCTACCCGAATGCGGTGGTCCGACCGTTGGCGAACCCCACCGGCGCGGTCGCGGGTTATTTCGCAGAGGTGTCCAGCAACGCTGTTGCTGCTGCGATGCGGGGCATCAAAGAAGCGAGCTGCGGTCTACGCCGTGTGGAAGGCCAGCATCAGCCCGGCAGGGTGGATCCCTTTCTGGCATTCCTGGATATCCGGGCGCTCCTGGCTGACGCGGGAATCCCGGAGCTCGAGTGGCGTGGCAGGCTCGAAGTTCCCGACCCACCACCGGCTGAGATTGGTGTGACGCAAACGTCCATGAGCAGCTCGATGACGCTGGACGGCGTCCCGGTCCTGACGAGTTCCGCGGGGAGAACTGTGTTGCCCTTCGCACCCGCCCCTGGAGGTCACGCGATAGGGATCAGACTCAAGCCCGCTGGCACGGATCCGCCGGGTTTCTGGCTCTGGTGGCGCTTGCCGGGCCAGCAAGAAGTGGTCATTCCTTGTAGTCGGTTGACACCGGAAGGATAAGAGCGGAGACCCAACCAGTTGGCTACGATGAGCATCTCGCCTCGGCAGCGATGTTCAGGATCTGCGTCCGCCTGTTGGGACGCATATGTGCGCCCCGAAACCCGCCGACGAGGATTGCGCGATTGATGGGAGCTCCCTCGCATGTGTTCACCTGGCGTGCGACTCACCCGATACCTGGCGAGTTTTATCAGCTCTTGCTTCCGACCCTGAAGTCGTGGGTGCCCAGGTTGTCCCATCCCGTGCCCCGGGGCAGCTTGTAGTACATGTTGACGCGGTAACTGCCCTCGGGCGACGGGCTCGCCTGTTTGAACGTCACGAAGCCCTTGTCGCCGACAGGCTTGACCTCCTCGCCGACCGTCGTGTTCTTCGTAGTGTCGTTCCAGACGGCGCGCACCTGGGTGCCGGCGGGGACGTTTCGAACGTAGAAGGACATCGCCGCGGTCGAACCGGGCGCGATCACGCTGATCTCTCTTACTACGATCCCGTCCGCGTCGGTCGTATCACCAAACCGGTAGTGATCCACGTACAGATCGGTGCGGCTGCCCGACGGGATGTCGTCGGTTGCCTTGCTCACGGCCGGTCTGCCGCTCCTGGCCGGCGCCTCACTTTTCTTGCAACCGGAAGCCGCGAGCGTCGCGGCCAGCGTGAGCAGAGGAACAACCTTGAAGGGCTTCATCATTTTCGACCTCCCCTACAAATTGATGGAGAACTCCCTTTTATAATAATCCAGGCCGCTCAGGTCCTGCTGACACGACCTCGACGCCGGTGCGCCTTGAGGTGTTGATCAGACGGCGCATCCGGTCGGCCGCTCGACTTCCTTAATGAGTGCCTAATCGTTCGGGTCGTACCCCTCGTCACAGTCAGTCGTCATGCGCAGTTATGGTTGGCGAGCCCGGCCGCGGTAATACCGACTCAGCGCGCCCGCCAACCACGACACAAAGACGAGGAGCAAGGAAATCTGTGGCAGCAGAGTCGATGTGCGGCCCGCCACAAGCTCGAAACCTCCCTCACGCAGCCGCCGCGCAATGGGTTGGGCCGCGGTGTCCCTCGAGCGCTTGCAGGCGCCGAGCCCGCCCACGATTTTCGGCCGCGGCTGGTACCACATCAGCAACGTCTACTTCGCCCTGCTCGCAACGTCCATGAAGTGGTTCGGGACGAACTTCGCGGGGGCCCGCGTGCTCGGGGCACTGAGCGGGACGGCGTCGCTCGCCGTGCTCGTTTTCGTGGGAGCACGGAACTTCGGATGGTTCGCGGGGCTCGCCGCCGGGGGGCTATACGCGCTCTGGGGCGCGGGCCTCATGTTCGCGCGCGAGAACACGGAGGCGGGTCCGACGGCTTTGCTCTGGACCGTGGCCGCGGGACTGCTGCTCGAAGCGGCGCGGTCGAACCGCCAGATCGCGTGGATCGGGGCGGCGGTCGTGGGCGGTCTGTCGATCTACTTCTATCCGCCGGGCCGCGTGTTCCTTGCGTTCGACCTGTTCGTGGCCGCGTTCCTGGTCCTGCGCGTCGGCCGCGGGCTCCGGCGCCGCGTCCTCGCGGCGGGCGCCGCCGGCCTCGTAGCCTACGTCGTGATCGTCACGCCCTTCATCGCCGCAATGAGGAAGGAGCCGGGGGAGTTCGCGGTCCGCGCGCAGGAGACGACGATCTTCCGCCGGTCGAACCTCTCGCGGCTGTCGTACATGCGCCCCGAATGGAGCTATCCCCGCGTGATCGCGGCCCAGCTCGAGAGGTCCTTCGGGCTGTTCAACCGGTTCGGCGACGCGAACTTCTTCTGGCCCGGGGACCGGCCCGCGGCAACGGCGGGGCTTTCCGCGGCCTTCTTCATGGGACTGATCGTCGCGATCTGGAGGCTCCGCGACGTCCGGCTGTTCCTCCTGCTGACGTGGTTCGCGACGGGCTTCGCGGGAATCGTTTTCACGGTCGAGACGCCCGCCCTGCAGCGCCTGTCGTGCTCCGTCTCGGCCGTGCCCTTGATCGCGGCGCTCGCCCTCGACGAGATCCGCCGGCGGTTTGCCGGCTCCGGCACCGGGAGGACGGTTGCCGGCGTGACCGCCTCGGCGGCGGTGCTCGCGATCGCGGCCCGCGAGGGCTACCAGTTCTTCGTCAGGGAAGGAGCCTGCGAGTTATGGCCGCACCCGAACGCCGAAGGGCGCGCGATCGCGTCGCTCGGCCGGGACGTGTGGGCGTTCTCGCTCGGCGACATGTTCCACATGGTCCAGTCGGGCTGGGTCGATCTCCTCGCGCACGAGACACCGCGGGGCGGAATCCGGACGCCCGGGTCTTATCTGCCCATTCCGCTCGAGCCCGACCGCGACCTCGCCTTCGTCGTGTATCCGCGACAGTTCTTCTTCCTCCCGTACCTGCGCGATCTGTACCCGGGGGGAGAGACCCGGCCGTTTGCCCTCGACCCACGGACGCCGGTCGTCACCGTGTATCGCGTGCCGCGGGAGGCCTGGTCCGCCACGCGCGGCGCCGTGCGACGCGCCGCCGCGGGAGCTCCGGCGACGGTGTCGTCGTTTGGCGAGCTGCCTGCGGGGGCTTTTGGGGAGCGGTTCCGATGGTCGGCGAGGGTCCGAATCTCGCGCTCGTGGAACTACCTCTTCGTGACGGGAGGCGGATCCGGGCGGCTGAGCGTGGACGGGCGCGAGATGGAGAGCGTTCCGGGCAGGGAGGGCGAAAGCACGAGCACCGTCTTCCTGCCTCGCGGCGATCACGCGGTCCGGCTCGATGCGGCCGTTGACGCGCGCAACGCGCGCCCGTCCCTGCTCCTCGGCGAGGCGGATCCCGGGGGCTCCCTCGAGGCCTGGCGCGCCGCGGCGCGGCCGATCGCCCGCTCCTCGCTCGAGGCGACCGAGGCGCCGGCACGCGGCCTGCTGGGTCGCTTCGAGATTCCGGGGCGGCCTCCCCTCCTGCGGCTCGACGGGACGATCGCGAGCGGCGGCTTCAACGAGGAAGTCGGGTATCGCGGGCCGTACCGGGCCGTGTGGACGGGCTCGATCCGCGTCGCTCGCCGCGGGCGTTACGCGTTCCAGTTCTTCATGAACGGGGTCACCGTCGACCTTGCCGTCGCGGAGCACGTCCTCCACGTGGAGGGTCTCGAGGAGCAATCGGTCGTGCGCGAGGCGGATCTGGAGGAGGGGGTCCTTCCGGTGACGCTCACGATGAACGTGTTGCGCGATCCCGGGACGCTCGAATGGGCCTGGCGCCCGCCGGGCGGCGAGGCGTCGATCGTCCCGCCCGCGGTGTTCCAGCCTCCGCCGGGCGCCGGCGCGGGCCCGCCCCGCTCGGCAGCGGAGCTCGGCTCCAAGGACGACCGGACGGTGGACTTGTGGACGCGTTACTGAGGGCTCCGCGCCTCGAAGCGGAGGACGGGGAACGGAGCGGGCGCGATCATCGGAAGCTCTCCAGGCCGTAGGATATGGGCATGGCAACGCGCCGGGCGTTCACGCTCGCAGCGATCGGGACGGCCCTCGCGGCGGCCTCCTCGGTCGCCGGTGCCGCGCTCGCGTTCGTCCTCGGGCCGCTGCGCCGCCGCGCGCCGCGGGAGTCCGCGTTTCTGGACCTCGGCCCGGCTTCGGCTTTCGAGGCGCTGCGCGCCGGGACGTCCGGGCCGGAAGAGGTCGTCGTGGAGCGCACCGTCGAGGATGGCTACATGACGCGTCGCGTGAAGGAGCGTTTCGCGGTCGTCCCGGACGCGAAGGCCGCGTCGGGCCTCGCGGCTCTCGGCACGACGTGCAGCCATCTCGGCTGCGGCGTGTCGTGGAATGGCGCGCGAAAGGCGTTCCTGTGCCCCTGCCACGGCGGCGTGTACGGACCGGGCGGCGACGTGCTGGCCGGCCCGCCCCCGAAGCCGCTCACCCGCCTGCCGCTCGTCGTGTCGGGCGGACGCCTGCAGCTCGACGTGGCGGCGCTCGACGCGTGAAGAGAATTCTGGACTTTCTCCAGTCGCGTGGTGGCCTCACCTCGCTCTGGCGCGCGTTCGCGGACGAGCCGGTTTCCATCCGGCGGGCGTGGCTCTTCACCCTGGGGTCCGCGGCGCTCGCCGTGTTCCTCGTCCAGTTCGTGACCGGCTTCGCGTTGGCGCTCGCGTACGCCCCGACGCCGGACCACGCGTGGGAAAGCGTGAAGGCGATCCAGACGCGGCTCTTTGCGGGCGGGCTCGTGCGAGGTCTCCACAGCTGGGGCGCTTCGGCGATGGTCGTCCTCGCCGTACTCCACATGGCCCGCACGTTCGTCTTCGGCGCGTACCGCCGCCCCCGTGAGCTGAACTGGCTCGTAGGCCTCGCGCTCCTCCTCCTCGTGCTCGGATTCGGCTTCACGGGCTATCTCCTCCCGTGGGACCAGAAGGCGTACTGGGCGACGGTCGTCGGCACGAAGGTGCCGGCGGCGCTCCCGATCGCGGGGGCCGCGGCCTCGCGCCTCATGACGGGAGGCCCCACCGTCGGCGCGGCGACGCTGACGCGCTTTTATGCGCTCCACGTCGTCCTGCTGCCGCTTCTCGCGTTCGCCTTCATTGGCGTCCATCTCCTTCTTCTGCGCCGCCACTCTCACGCAGGACCGATGACGGAACCCGACCCGAGAGAGCCGTTCTTCCCGTTCCAGGCGGCGCGCGACGGCATCGTGATTCTCGCCATCGTCCTCGCGCTGTTCTGGCTCGCGGCGCGGCATCCCGCGTCGCTCGAACGGCTCGCAGACCCGACGGACACCTCTTACGTGCCGCGGCCCGAGTGGTATTTCCTCCCGCTCTTTCAGCTCCTGAAGTTCTTCAAGGGCCCGTTCGAGCCGATCGGTACCGCGGTCCTCCCTGGTGTCTCGATGCTGCTTCTCGCCCTCGTCCCTTGGCTCGACCGCGGGGCTTCCCGGCGGCCCCGCGACCGGCGGCTCGTTCTCGCGGCGGGTGGCGCGGGGGCGGCCCTGCTCCTCGGTCTCCTCTATTTCGGAGCGCTTGACACCCCGAAGGGAAACTTCTCGGGGCTCGACCCGGCGTCCCAGCCGCCGCCCGACGCGCGCCTCCTCGGCGGCTTCGCCTCATACGAGAGGCGCGGCTGCGCTTCGTGCCACGGGGCGGAGGGCCGGCCGGCGGCGGACGCCTCGCCGAACGCGGTTGGTCTCGCGGCGCGCGCGCACGTTCTCGCGGGCGACGCAGTCGCCGCGCACGTGAAGGAGAAGGGCGCGAAGCCGGCCGCCACCGAGGAGGACGGCGAGAGTCCCGACAAGGACATTCCGTCGCTCCTCGCGTACGTAGAGGCGCTCGGGAGAGACGGGCCGCGTTTCTCCGCGCTGCCGCAGCCGATCCGCGTAGGGGGCGCCGCGATCGATCGCGAAGACTGCCGGCAGTGCCATCAGCTCTACGGCGAGGGCGGGCGCAAGGGCCCCGCGCTCCAGCACCTCCTCGGCAAACGCGACAGGGACTGGCTCGTCGCGCACTTCAAGGAACCGAAAAAGCTCGTGCCGGGCTCGAAGATGCCGTCGTTCCGGTTCCTGCCGGACGCCGAGCTCGCCGCGATGTCGGACTACCTGCTCGCGGTGCCGTAGGCGGAACCCAGCGCGCTATCTTTCGGTGAACGTCTTCAACTCGATGCGCTGCGTGAGGAATCGGCGGAACTCGCCAGGCGGAAGGGACGCGACCTGGCGTCCCGTCACGTGCTCGATGTCGCCGAGTACCTTCTCCCAGAGAAACTCGCGGCGCGCGATCTCGTCGAGATCACGGACCTTCCCGAAGTCCTGAACGAACTTGTTGTGCCGGCAGAGCATGCGGAACGCGTGTTCGGTGTTCGGGCGCCTCAGGGGCAGGCCGAGGATGCGGACGTCGTTGCCCACGTCGTGGATCGGCTGGCCCCACTCGCCGTACCCGCCGAAGATCGTCCCGAGCTTCTCGAGGGCGTTTGCGAGCTTGGGCTCGCCGCCCCTCTCGAGCGCCGTCTTCACGATCGGGAGCGTGATGTTGCGGAAGAGCGTGGGGTCGGCGAGGCGCACGTTGATGCCGATCTCCTCGCGCGTGATGCGGGCGATGTCCTCGGACCGGATGCGGTTGTCCGTCGCGAGATGGATACGCTCGCCGATCGACTCGGGCACCGTGAGGGCCGCGAGGATCCCCTGGACGACGCGGTCCACGGGCACGAGATTCAGCTCGGCCGAAGCGTCCCCGGGGAAGCTCGAGGCGATCGCGCCGATGAGCCACGCCTTCCCGCGGCCCATGGCATCCGCCTGCAGCGCATCCATCGCTTCCTTCGAGCGCCCGAACGCGTTGATGGGCGCGTTCACGACCTTCGTGTCGCCCCGGTTGTTGCCGGTCCTGCTGTTGCCGATGACGATCGAGGGAAGGAGCTGCGACACGCGGAGGCCCTTGTCGACGAGCGTGTAATCCGTCTCGAGCGACGCCATCGCCTTCGTGAGCTCGTAGAAGTTGTTGTAGAAGTTCCGGGGGAAGACGAGGGCGTTCTCCTGAGCGGTCGTCTTCTTTTTCCGCCCGTGGATGTAGGACGTCTCGATGGCGACGTGCTGGATGAACTTCGTGCCCTTGGCCTCCTGGATCCCGAGGGCGAACTGGAGAGCATTGCGCGCCCCCTGCACGTTCGCACGGAAGGAGTTCTCGTATGCGTCGTCGAACGAGACGCTCGCCGCGCAGTGGACGACGTGCGTGAGCGTCTTCCTGAGGCGCGCCATCTCCCGCGGCGCGATGCCGAGATTCGGCTTCTCGATGTCTCCGTCGACGAAGACGTATTTCTTCGCCTTCGCCCCCATGATGCGAAGGCGCTTCAGGAGGAGCGCGCCCCGCTGCCTGGGCGACAGGACCCGGACGACTTCCTTCGTCTTTGGATCGCGGATCTTCTCGGGCCGCACGACGGAGACGACGCGCTCGATGCGGCGGTCGTTCGCGGCCTGCGCGAGGAGCTCCTTGCCCAGAAATCCGGTCGCGCCCGTGAGGAGCACGTGCAGCCGGGGGCTCCGGCCGCGTGCCTTGAGGAGCATGCGTGCGTCGCGCTGCAGCTTCTCGATGCGCGCCTTGACCTCCTTCTCGGAGAGGTGCGAAGCCTCGCGGAACTTGAAAAAGACGTCGCGGTCGGTCACGCCGATGAGGCTCTTGGCGCTCTTTTCGACCGCCTTGCTTCCCGTCGCGGAGCCGAGCGCCTCGGCGAGCTTGATCCCGAGGAGGTTCACCTTTCTGAGGCCGTCCTTGACGGCATTCTCGTTGCCGGTCCAATGGATCAGCCGGCTCGCGAGGTACTGCGCGGTCACGTCGATCGGGTTCTTGTCCCGGTGGGCGCCAACGAGCAATTCGTCGGGGTCGATGGGCCGGAGCACTTCCTTGCCGGTCGTGAGGCTCACCTTCGCGATGTAACGCGAAGGAGAGCTCTCCCACAGCATCTCGCCCTTCGGATTCATCGTCGGGGAGATTTCCTGCGGAGGGGCTTCTGCGGTCCCGCGCACAGGCGGAGCCGTCGTGGATCTGACCATGGAGTCCTCCGAAAACGGAGCGCCATTGTAGTCCCGAGCGGCGTCAGCCCAGGGCGGCGATGAAGTCGTCCGCCGCGAGCGCGACGGCGAGAGCCGCGTCGTTATCGGCCTCGAGATAGAGCGTCGCGGAGGGATCGGTGACGCGCGCGAGCGCGCCCGCGCGAACTTCCTTCACATCGTCTCCGTCGAACGCGGCGAGGCGCCCCGAGAAGACGGCGAACGCGCAGACGCCGCGAAAGACCCACCGCGCGCCCGGAGGCGGGCCGAGCCGAAGCACGGCGAAGCCCGTCTTGGTCAGACGCGCAAGCACGCGGAGGCCGGTGATTCCGGGAAAGGCCGCGCCCGCGACGCCGTCTCTCCTGATGTGGTGGTGGGGTCTGGGTGATGTTCTGGAAATTTCTTCGAGTGAAAGAACGGCGGTGAAGGCGCCCATCGTGGAGCCTTCGACGCGCGCGAGGCGGTCGAGGTTGAGGAGATAGGACCTGTGGATTCTCACGAAGCGCTCCCTTGGGAGCGCGTCTTCGTCAGCGCGCGGCCGCAGGCCGCGGCGCGGATGCCGGCTCGTACCCGAGATTTGGCGACAGCCACCGCTCGACGTCGGCGAGCGGGGCTCCCTTGCGCCGGGCGTAGTCCTCGACCTGATCGCGCCCGAGGCGGCCGACGCCGAAGTAGTGCGCCTCGGGATGGGCGAAGTAGAACCCGCTGACGGAGCTCGCGGGCGTCATCGCGAAGTTCTCGGTGAGCGAGATTCCGGTGTGTGTCTGTGCATCCAGAAGCGCGAAGAGCGTGCTTTTCTCGGTGTGGTCGGGGCACGCGGGGTAGCCCGGAGCCGGCCGGATGCCGCGGTAGCGCTCGCGGAGGAGGTCGTCCGCCGTGAGGCTTTCGTTCCGGCCGTAACCCCAGTCTTGGCGCGCGCGCTGGTGCAGCATCTCGGCGAAGGCCTCGGCGAGCCGGTCCGCGAGCGCTTTCACGAGGATCGAGGAATAGTCGTCGTGGTCCTTCTCGAACACCTGGCAGAGGGCGTCGACGCCGATGCCGGCGGTCACGGCGAAGGCACCGACGAAGTCCGCCCGTCCGCTCTCTTTCGGCGCCACGAAGTCGGCGAGAGCCTCGAGGGGCTGCCCCTCCGGCTTCTCCATCTGCTGCCTGAGCGTGTGAAGCGTCGCGAGCGGTCGCGCCCTTGCCGCGTCCGCAAAGAGGCGGACGTCATCGCCGTCCGCGTTCGCCGGGAAGAACCCGTAGACCCCGCGCGCGGAAATCAGGCGCTCTCTCACGATCCGGTCGAGGAGAGCCCGCGCGTCCGCGAAGAGCTCCTGCGCCTTCTCTCCGACGATCGGGTCCTCGAGAATCTGCGGATACCTCCCGCGCAGCTCCCACGCGTGGAAGAACGGTGACCAGTCGATGAAAGGCACGAGGTCGGCGAGCGGCACGTCGTGGAGGGCGCGCGCGCCCGTGAAGAGGGGAACGGGAAGATCCGCGCCCGCCCAGTCGAAGCGCGGCTTGCGGGCGCGGGCCGTGGCGAGAGACAGGAGCGGCTTGGCCGATCGCTTCTCGTGCTCGGCGACGAGAAGGGCCTGTTTCTTCCGGTTTGCGTCAGCGACCCCGGCCGCCTCGGCGCCGAGGAGGCCGCTGACCGCGCCGACAGCGCGCGACGCGTCGAGCACGTGGACGACGGGCGGCCCGTAAGCGGGCGCGATCTTCACGGCGGTGTGGATGGGGCTCGTCGTGGCACCCCCGATGAGGAGGGGGACCGTGAAACCCGCGCGCTCCATTTCCCGGGCCACGTGGACCATCTCGTCGAGGGACGGCGTGATGAGCCCGGAGAGCCCGACGACGCGCGCCCCATGCTCCTTCGCTGCCGCGAGGATGCGGTCAGCGGGCACCATGACCCCGAGATCGACGACGGCGTAGCCGTTGCATTGCAGCACGACGCCCACGATGTTCTTCCCGATGTCGTGCACGTCGCCCTTCACGGTCGCGAGCAGCACCTTGACCTCGGAGGAGGCGGCGCCCGCCCGCTTTTCCGCCTCGAGGTAGGGCTGCAGATACGCGACGGCCTTCTTCATGACGCGCGCGCTCTTGACGACCTGCGGGAGGAACATCTTTCCCGACCCGAAGAGGTCGCCGACGACGTTCATGCCGGCCATCAGCGGTCCCTCGATGACGGCGAGCGGCGCGAGGTACTTTTGGCGCGCCTCCTCGACGTCGGCGTCGATGAAGTCGACGACGCCCTTGACGAGCGCGTGCGACAGGCGTTCCTCGACAGTGCCGCTCCGCCACGCGTCGGCCACGACTTCGGCCTTGCCGGTCTTCTTCACGGACTCGGCGAAGGCGATGAGGCGCTCCGTGGCGTCCGGGCGACGGTTCAGGAGGACGTCCTCGACGAGGACGAGGAGGTCCTTCGGGATCTCCTCGTAGACCGCGAGCTGGCCCGCGTTCACGATGCCCATGTCGAGGCCCGCCCGGATCGCGTGATAGAGGAACGCCGCGTGCATCGCCTCGCGCACCGTGTTGTTCCCGCGGAACGAGAAGGAGATGTTGGACACGCCGCCCGACACCTTCACGCCTGGCAGAGTCGCCTTGATCCGCCTCGTGGCCTCGAGGAAATTCAATGCGTAGGCGTCATGCTCCTCGATACCGGTCGCGACCGTGAGGATGTTCGGGTCGAAGACGATGTCCTCGGGCGGGAAGCCGATCTCCTCCGTGAGGATGCGATACGCGCGGCGGGCGATCGCGACCTTGCGCTCCACGGTCGTCGCCTGCCCCTCCTCGTCGAACGCCATGACGATGACCGCCGCCCCATAGCCGCGCACGAGCCGCGCGTGCCTCTTGAAGGAATCCTCGCCTTCCTTCAGGCTGATCGAGTTCACGATGGACTTGCCCTGGAGGCACTTCAGCCCGGCTTCGATCACGTCCCATTTCGAGCTGTCGAGCATGATGGGAAGCGATGCGATGTCGGGCTCGGCCGAGAGGAGGTTCAGGAACCGCGTCATCGCCGCTTTCCCATCCAGCATCCCCTCGTCCATGTTCACGTCGAGGACGTTCGCCCCCCCCTCGACCTGCTGGCGCGCCACCGTGAGCGCCCCCTCGTAGTCGCCCGCGAGAACGAGCTTCGCGAACTTCGGAGACCCCGTGACGTTCGTGCGCTCTCCGACCACCGTGAAGACCCCGGGTCGGAACGTGTAGGGCTCGAGGCCCGAGAGGCGCGTCGTGCGCTCGGGTGCCGGAAGCCGCCGCGGAGGCAGCCCCTTGACGGCGTCCGCGATCGCACGAATGTGCGCGGGCGTGGTGCCGCAGCAGCCCCCCACGATGTTCACCCAGCCCTCGCGCGCGAAGGCGCCGATGTCTCCACACATGATCTCGGGCGTCTCGTCGAAGCCCCCGAACGCGTTCGGGAGCCCGGCGTTCGGGTACGCGCTCAGGAACACCGGCGCGATGCCGGACAGCTCCTCGATGTAGGGCCGCATTTCCTTCGCGCCGAGCGCGCAGTTGATTCCGACCGCGAGAAGCGGCGCGTGCGAGACGGAGTTCCAGAAGGCCTCGACCATCTGGCCCGAAAGCGTCCGCCCCGACTTGTCCGTGATCGTGACCGAGACCATGAGCGGAACGCTCCGGCGCGCCGCCTCGAAGTGCTGGAGCGCGGCGAAGAGGGCCGCCTTGAGGACGAGCGTGTCGAAGACCGTCTCGAAGAGGAGCACGTCGACCCCGCCGTCGAGGAGGCCGCGGATCTGCTCCGTGTAAGCCGCGACGAACTCGTCGAAGACGTGGGTTCTCTTTCCCGGGTCGTTCACGTCCACGGCGAGCGACAGCGTGCGGTTCGTGGGCCCGATCGCGCCGGCGACGAAGGCGTCCTTCCCCGTGGCGGCGCGGTGCGCATTCACGGCACGGCGGGCGGTGCCCGCCGCCGCGACGTTCAGTTCGTACGCGAGGCTCGGGAGGCCGTAGTCGGCGAGAGAAATCGCCTGCGCGTTGAACGTGTTCGTCTCGACGATGTCGGCGCCCGCCTCGAGGTACTGCAGATGGATTTCCTCGATGATCGCGGGCTGCGTCAGGACGAGGAGGTCGTTCGCGCCCTTGACGTCCTTCGGATGGCTCCGAAAACGCGTGCCGCGGTAGGCCGCCTCGTCCAGCGAGCGGGCCTGGATCATGGTCCCCATCGCGCCATCGATCACGGCGATGCGCTCCTTCAGGAGCGCGCGCAGGCGAACTTCGGCAGTCATGCGCGCTTCGCTCATGCGTGCTTCGCCTTCGCTCCGAGCGCCTCGAGGATCCTCTTCACGGCGTCGTAGCGCGCCATCGGCATGATGTGGAGGCCGCGCGCCCGCTCGGCGATCGCGTGCGCGAGCTCGACGCCGATCGCGAGCCCTTCCTCCTCTTCGAACGCGGGGCCCTTCTCGGCCGCGCGGCGCATCCGAACGAGGATTTCCTCGGGCACGACCATACCCGGGACCTCATTCGCGAAGTAGAGGGCCTGCTTCAGGCTCTTCGGCGGGATGAGGCCGATCAGGATCGGAATCGCCCGCGCCTCGGCGCGCGCGCAAAAACGGTCCAGCGCCGCCACGTCGTAGACGGGCTGGGTCTGGGCGAACGTCGCGCCCGCCTCGATCTTGGCGGAGAGCTTCGAGATCTCGGCGTCGAGGTCCTTCGCCGCGGGGTTCGCCGCGCACGCGATCGCGAACGACGTGGCCGAGCCGATCGCGCCGCCCGCGAGGTCGGTGCCCGCGTTCAGGCCGCGCACGATCCGGAGGAGCCCGAGAGTGTCCACCTCGCCGACGCGCTTCGCCTGCGGGTAATCCCCGATCTTCAGGGGATCGCCGCCCACGACGAGAAGCGCCTTGATGCCGAGCCCGGCCGCGCCGAGGAGGTCCGACTGGATGCCGAGGACGTTCCGGTCGCGCGGCGAGCAGTGGAAGATCGTCTCGGCACCCGTTTCCGTGCGGATGAGATGCGCGACGGCGATGGACGACATCCGGAGGCGCGCCATCGGATTGTCGGTGATGTTGATCGCGTCCACGCCGAGCGCGCGCAGGGTACGGGCGCCGTCCACCGCGGCCGAGGCGTCGACGCCCTTCGGGGGCTCGACTTCGGCGGTCACGACGAGGGCGCGCGGATCGGCGAGCTTGCGTTTCAGGGCGGACGTCTCGAGCGAGGCCTCGCGCGGGCGGGCGGAGCGGTCTTCCACGAAAACGGCGCGCGTCGGCGGAGCCGGAGTGCTGCGGGCCTTGCCCAGGGCCTCGCGCGCCATGGCGGCCACGTGCTCCGGTGCGGTGCCGCAGCAGCCGCCCACGAGCGCGGCCCCCGCGTGGAGGAGGTCGCGCGCGCTCTGGCGGAAGTAGTCCGGCGTCGCGGGATAGACCGTCCGTCCGGAGACGACCCACGGGTAACCGGCATTCGGCCGGACGGAAATTGGCACGGACACGGAACCGGCCGCGCGCCCGAAAATCTCGAAGGCCTCCTGGGGTCCGACGGTGCAGTTGATCCCGACGACGTCGGCGCCCGCCGCCACGAGCGTGCTGAGCGCGTCCTCCACGTCTTCCCCGAAGCTCGTCTTGCCGTCCGCGAGGAACGTCATCGACGCGACGATCGGGATCTCCGCCGACAAGGCGCGCGCCGCGCGCAGGGCCTCCGCGGCCTCGAGCGTCGACGAGAACGTCTCGAAGGACAGCAGGTCGACCCCTTCCTCGAGGAGGATCCGGATCTGCTCCGTGAAGAGCTCCCGCACGTGGAGACGCGTGAGCGGCCCATAGGGCTTCACGAGCTGCCCGAGCGGGCCGACGGCGCCTGCCACGTAGACGTATTCCCCGGCGGCAGCCGCGCGGGCGAGGCGCACGGCCTCCCGGTTGATCTTCTCGAGGGAGTCGGCCCAGTCGAACCTGGAAAGCTTCGAGCGGTTCGCGTCCCACGTGTTCGTGGAGAGCAATTGCGCGCCGGCGGCCACGTAATCGTCGTGGATCTCGCGGACGAGCTCTGGCGCCGTGAGCGCGTTCGGCGAGCGCGGGCCTTCGGCAGGGGCGCCGCGCGACACGAGCAGCGTCCCCATCGCCCCATCGGCGAGGAGAACCTCGGCCCGTAGCCGCTCCCGAATGTCTTTCTTCATGAAAAGAGCCCCATGAAAAACGCCCCTTCGAGGACGAAGGGGCGTCGGGACTCCGCGCCATTTTCGGCCTCGATCTCATCTTCCTCGAGAACGCACGCTCTGCGTCCTGGAGCGGGATTTGGCACCTGGCGTCCGTCGTTTCCCGCCGGGAAACGACGGACCGGTTGCCGCGGCATCGCAGGGCCCGTCCCTCCGCCGCTCTGGATGAAACCCGGTCAAAGAGCCGTTCGAAGGTTACGGCGCGTCGCCCGCGGACGTCAAGCCGCCGGTGAGGTTAAACTCGCTTTCTGACCAGATGAGGATTCTCGTTGTCGGTTCGGGGGGTCGCGAGCACGCGCTCGTGTGGAAGCTCGCGCAGGCGCCGGGCGTGACCGATATTTTCTGCGCGCCGGGGAACGCGGGAATCGCGTCGCTCGCGACCTGCCTTCCCATCGGCGTCGAGAATGTCGTCGAGCTCGCGGACTTCGCCGAGTCGATGAAGATCGATCTCACCGTCGTCGGGCCCGAGCTCCCGCTCACGCTGGGCCTCGTGGACGAATTCTCGCGCCGCTCTCTCCTGGCCTTCGGGCCGAACCGCCTCGCCGCCGAGCTCGAAGGTTCGAAGGTCTTCTCGAAGCTGTTCATGAAGAAATACGGCATCCCGACGCCGGATGCGGAGGTCTGCCAGACGCGGGCCGAGGCGGAGCGGGCGCTCAAGTCGTTCGGCCTGCCGTGCGTATTCAAGGCGGACGGCCTCGCGGGCGGCAAGGGCGTCGTCGTGGCGCAGGAGCTCGAAGAGGCCGAGCGCGCGCTCAAGCTTTTCTTCGAGGACCGCCCCTTCGGGTCGGCGGGCGATCGCGTCCTTGTGGAACGCTTCATCGCGGGCGATGAGGTCACCTTCATGGTCCTGTGCGACGGTGAACGCGCGCTGCCGCTCGCCACCGCGATGGACTACAAGAGGATCTACGACGGAGACCGCGGCCCGAACACCGGCGGGATGGGCTCGCACAGCCCGTCGGTCGTCCTCGACGCGCCCACGTCGTCCGACGTCCTCGCTTTCGTCGTGCAGCCGACGCTCAAAGGCATGGCGGACGAGGGCCGCCCGTTCCGCGGCGTCCTCTTTGTGGGCCTCATCCTCGAGAAGGGGATGAACCCGTACGTGCTCGAGTACAACGTGAGGTTCGGAGACCCCGAGACGCAGGCAGTCGTGCTGCGCCTCGACGGTGATCTGCTGCCGTTCCTGATGGGCTCGGCTCGCGGCCGCTTCGACGAGGGCGCGCAGCTCGCCTGGCGGCGCGAGGCGACGGCCGCTCTCGTGATGACCGCTGAAGGCTATCCGGGCCCCTTCGAGCGCGGGCGGCCGATCACCGGGATCGAGGAGGCCGAAGCGATGGACGGCGTATTCGTGTTCCACGCGGGCACCGCGCGAGGCGCTGACGGGCGCCTCGTGACGTCGGGCGGCCGCGTCCTCAACGTGTGCGCGCGCGGGCGCGGCCTGTCACAGGCGCTCACGACGGCGAAGGATGCGGCGGGAAAGATCCGCTTCGACGGCGCCCACTATCGCCGGGACATCGGGCACAAGGCGCTCGAGCTCCTCATGGAGCGCTCCGGATCCATGCTCCGGTGAAGTCGGCGAGCACGGGGCCAGGCCCCGGGGCCTCGAGGAGCGCGAAAGCCGCGCGGATGATCCGGGTCTGGAGCTCGGGGTCTCCCGGTTTCCCCAGCGGATAGCCGAGCGCGTAGGGCACCGCGAGCGCTCGCGGAGTCCGGACCTTCGCCGTGATCTCCCGCAGCATTGTGACGGTTGTCGTCGCGATGCCGCGGCTCTCGAGCTCGCCGGCGATCAGACCCACGGTCTGATGGCACATCGGTCAAAGCGGGACGAGGAGCGCGACGTCCACACCATCCGCCTCGAGGAGCGCGGCGGCGCGGGGCGCCGTGTCTTTCACGAGGCGCCCGGGCGCCGTGATCGACCCCATGAACGAAAGTGCGCGCCCGTTCAGGGCGCCGATCTCGCCGCGCGCGGCCATTTCGCGCAGCCGGTCGAGCGGGAAGCCGAGGTTGCGGTCTGCCCGGAACCCCGTCTGGTCGAAGGCGTCCGACTTGTGCGCGATAGCGAGCGTCTCGACGGCCGTATCGGACGGGATCTCGCGAAACGACGAGTCGCCGCCCTTCATCGCGTCGTCGAACGGGACCTGGGACGAGAGGTAAACGCCGCCCGTCGTGACGAGCGCGACGTGCGCCGAAGGCAGCGGCTTTCGGGGACGCGCGAACGGGACAGGATCGAGCGCGCGGTAACGGTACGTCGCCATGAAGACGCGGTTCTTGAGCGACAGGTCCGAGAGGCTCGCCACGCGGGCAGTATGCCGAATTATGATCGCGCGCATGCAGGTTCTCGCCGCCGCCGCGCTCCTCGCCCAGCTCGTCTCCTCTCACGGCAGCGCGCCGGCGTCTGGCGCGATGGCCACGATGCCCGCGCCCGCGGCGACGCCCGCGCCCGCCTTTCCCGTGACATCGGGAGGCGGCCTCTCGTGGGCCGTGCCGAAGTCGTGGACGCCGGGCCCGTCCTCGGCCATGCGGCTCGCGACCTACTATCTTCCCGTGGCCCCGGGCGACGCCGGCCGGCCTGAGCTCGCCGTCTTCTGGTTCGGACCGGGACGGGGCGGGAGCATCGACGCGAACGTGGCGCGCTGGTTCTCCCAGCTTGAGGCGGGGCCCGGCGACCCGAAACCCACGCGCAGCCTCACGCGCATCGGCACGATTCCCGTCACGCTCGTGACGGCGGCGGGGAGCTATTCCGCCGGGACGGGCATGGGCGCGCCGCCGGCGCCGAAGAGCGGCACCGTGCTCCGGGGTGCGATGGCAGAGGGACCGAATGGGGCCGTGTTCTTCAAGCTCACCGGCCCGCGCCGGAGCGTCGCCGCCGGCGGAAAGGATTTCGACGCGCTCGTCGCGAGCCTCAAGCCCTGAAACAGGGCCGCTCACGCGATCCCGTACGTTCCCAGGAAGAACGTCGGGCCGGACTTCCGCGCGACGCCATGATCGGGATTCGCCGCGAGGTGCTCGAGCACCTTGAAGACCGTCTCGGTCTCTTCGGGAGCGCCGAGGGAGGCGGCGATGCGCTCGGCGGTCCGGAAAGCGCCCTTTTGGGCGCCGAGGTCCGAGAGGACTCTCGCCTGCAGGGCCAGCACCGCGGCTGCGGCCTTCTTTCCGGCCTCGACGCCGGGCTGGTGGTACGCATTGACGCCGATGAGCTGGGCGTAGAGCCCGACGGCCCTCTCGTAGAGGGCGATCAGGGTGCCGATCGACCGCGCGGAGGCGTCGGGGATCGTGAGTGTGATCGAGCCGCGCCCGTTGTCGTAGAGGGCCTTCCGCGTTCCGAGGAGGAAGCCGTGCAGGTAGTCGCCCGACGTGACGCCGGGCTCCACGGCGAGGGACGCTGCCCCCTTCTCGCGGTCTTTCGCGACCTCCACGAACGTCACGAAGAAGTTCGGCACGCCCTCGCGAAGCTGCTGCACGTACGCGTGCTGATCCGTCGAGCCCTTGTTCCCGTACACGGCGATCCCCTGGCGCACGACGTTCCCCGCGAGGTCCTTCTCCTTGCCGAGCGACTCCATGACGAGCTGCTGGAGATAGCGCGAGAAGAGGAGCAGCCGGTCGCGGTAGGGGATGACAACCATGTCCTTCTCGCCCTTTCCGCCCGTCTCCTTGAACCACGCGAGGGCGAGCATCGCCGCCGGATTCTTCGCGACCTCGCGGACGCGCGTCACCGCGTCGCAGGCCGCGGCGCCGGCGAGAAGGCCGTCCACGTCGAGGCCCTGGAGCGCCGCGGGCAGGAGCCCGACGGCTGACAGCTCGGATGTGCGCCCGCCGACCCAGTCCCACATCGGGAACCGCGCGAGCCAGCGGTCTTTCACCGCCACGCCGTCGAGCTCGCTGCCGTCACCGGTCACGGCGGCGGCGTGGCGCTCGAACGCGAGGCCGGCCGCGCGGTAGGCCGCGGCCGCTTCCAACATTCCATTGCGCGTCTCTTTCGTCCCGCCGGACTTCGAGATGACGACCGTGAGAGTTCCCTCGAGGCCGCCTCTCGTCGCCGCGATCCGGGCCAACTCGCGCGCCATGCCGTCGGGGTCCGTGTTGTCGAAGAAGAAGGGGCGGAGGGCATCGGACGGCGCGCCGAGCGCGTCGGCCACGAACTGCGGCCCCAGGGTCGAGCCGCCGATGCCGACGACGAGGAGGTTCGAGAAGCGCGGGGCCGTCTCGGGGGCGATGCGGCCTTCATGGACGTCCGCCGCGAAGGCCTTCACCCGCGCGAGCGCCGTCTCGATCGCGCTTCTGGTCTCGGCATCGGGGGCGCGTTCGGGCGCGCGCAGCCAGTAGTGGCCGACCCGGCGGTTCTCGTCGGGATTCGCGAGTGCGCCCGCTTCCAAGGCCTCCATGGCGAGGAAGGCGGCCGGGAACGCGCCGGAAACGAGGGGATCGCGCGCGAGCGCGTCGTCGGCCAGCGACGTCTTCGAGAGGTCGACGAAGAGCGAGAGCGAGGGCACGTGAAGAGAGAGGGCCTGAAAGCGCTGCCATGGACGGAGACTCATGGCGCGAGACTATCCTTCCCGGCGGAAGCGGAGGTCAGGATGGCCCCTCGAACGCTCGGCAAAGTCGCCCTCGGGATCGATCTAGGAGGCTCGAAGGTCCTCGCGGGCGTCGTCGACGGCGCGGGCAGGATCGTCGGGCGCTGCAAGCTCAAGACTCCGTTCCTGGATGGCACGGCCGCGATTGGTGAGGCCCTGGTCGCCGCCGCGGAGCTCGCCCTTCGGGAGGCGGGCGTGGCGCGCGGGAGGGTCGATGCGATCGGGCTCGCGGCCCCCGGGGCAGTCAACGCGGAGAAGGGCGTCCTCCTTCGGGCGGGCAACCTCTCCGTGAAGAACTGGAAGATCCTCGACGTTTTCCGCGCTCCGTTTCCTTCGGCCCGGCTCCATCTCGAAAACGACGTCCGTCTCGCCGCGCTCGGCGAGGCGCGCCTCGGCGCGGGCCGCGGAGCGGCCACAATGGTCGCTGTCTGGGTCGGCACCGGTATCGGCGGGGCGGTCATCCGGGGCGGGAAGATTCACGCGGGCCACAATCGCAACGCCGGCGAGATCGGCCAGACCCGCATCGACTTCCGTCGCGTGAAGAGAGATTCGTCCGAGGGGACGCTCGAGAGCATCGCCGCGAAGGTCGGGATCACGGCGTGGCTGAGGAGCAAGATCGCCGAAGGGCAGAAGACCTGCCTCGCGAAAGCCGTGTCGAAGAGGGATTCACGGCTGAAGGGTTCGCAGCTTCGCGCGGCGTGCGACGCGGGGGACGCGCTCGCGCTCCGGGCCGTCGCCCGCTCCTCGAAGGCCGTCGGGCTCGCGATGGCGAACGTCTTCAACGTCCTCTCTCCCGATCTCTTCGTGCTGGGGGGCGGCGTCGCGACGGACGTCGGCGCGCCGTACCTCGCGGACGTGAGGAAATGGGCGGCCACCTTCGCGTTCTCGCAGGAGCTCGGAAGACTGCGCGTCGAACCCGCCGCCTTGGGAGACGACGCGGGGGTTCTCGGGGCCGCGCTCTACGCGCGGGAATAGGCACTCTGGCACAATCCTGAGAATGAGTTGCACGGGTTGCTCCCTCGGAACCTCCGCGAACCCCGGCGGGAACTACGTCGGCGTGCGCGTCGCCGACGCGGTGGACGGGCGCACCGTCCTCGTGTTCACGGGGGAGGTCGCCGTCAAACCGGGGGAACGCGTCATCGTAGAAGCCGAAAACGGCCCCGAGTTCGCCGAAGTCACGACGACGACCCCGGTTCTCTGGAAGACCTGTTCGTCGAAGAAGGCCAAGCGCTTCCTGAGGCTCGCGTCCGACTCCGAGTACGCCGACTACATCGAGAGGATCGAGCTGCAGGACGCGGCGCGCCTCTTCGCCGACGCGGCCGTGGAAGAGCTGAAGCTGGACGTCCACATCGTCAAGTGCGCGGTCGGTTTCGACCGGCGGCGCATGGTGGTGCTCTACACGTCCGAGAAAAAACCCGAGACCCGCGAGCTCCAACGCCGCATCGGCGACCGCTTCGAGATCCGCGTCGAGATGAAGACGATCGGCGTGAGGGACGAGACGAAGATGGTCGGCGGCATCGGTTCATGCGGCCTGACGCTGTGCTGCTCGACCTGGCTCAAGAGCTTCCATCCGGTCGCCATCAGGATGGCCAAGATGCAGGGCCTCACCCCGAACCCCTCGAAGCTCACCGGCCAGTGCGGCCGCCTGAAATGCTGCGTCGCCTACGAGCTCGAAGGCGGGATCGAGGCCGCGCGCCGCATGAGCCACGGGGGGGACCGCGACCGGGGACGCACCGCCCCGCCCCAGCCCGCGGCCTGAGCCCCTTTCCGAGGGCTCCCGTCCCCGATATCCGATTTTTTCCGGGTCTCGCTTTTCCTTAAGCTCGCGGAATAGACTCCCCCCCAAGTTCGTTTCCCCTCGCATGGGTCCCGCCAGAGGAGTCCTCGACATGGCCTCGGTGAAAAAGCCGCCGTCCGGAGCAGAGCCTTCCGGGGACGCCCCGACGGCCGAGCTGGGCCCGCGCAAGCTCATCCGGCCCTCGCTGGCTCACGTCCTCCGGGATCAGGGCGTCTCGCGCGGCCCCTCGTCGCGGAAGATGGTGCCCCCGGAGCAGACGAACGCCGAGGCGTACTACTACCTCAAGCAGATGCAGAGCAAGACGCCGATCGTCGTCCGCCTCGTGGATGGCGAGGAGCTGCGGGGCTGGATCGAGTGGTACGACAGAGACGTCATCAAGCTGAACCGTGAGCACGCCCCGAACCTGCTCATCCCGAAGCGCTCGATCAAGTACCTCTTCAAGGAAGAGGAGGAGCGCATGCACAAGAGGAAACGCCGGCCCGGGCCGCCCTCTTCGGAAGGCGCTTCCGGCTGACCGGCTGTCCCGGACGCCCGGTCCATGGGCGGAGCTAGACTCCGCCCATGAATACGTCCGCGCTCACCAGGGACGCCCTCACCTCCTTCGCCCGCGCGAACCGCTCCCGCTTCGAGGGGCTGCTCCGCGACTTCGTCGAGTGCCCGACCGTTTCCGTCGATCCCACGAGGAAGGCCGCGATCGCGGACGGCGTGAAGCTGGCGACAGACACCATTCGCGCGTTCGGTGGAAGCCCCTCCGTCCACGAGTCGGGGGGCAACCCGATCGTCAGCGGGCAGTGGGGCGACGACCCGGCGCGGCCCACGGTCACCGTTTACAACCACCTCGACGTCCAGCCGGCCTCGAAGCAGACCGAGCCCTGGGAATCGGAGCCCTTCGTCTTCACGAAGAAGGGCGACCGCTACTTCGGCCGGGGCACGACCGACGACAAGGGGCCCGCGCTCTCGGCGCTCTTCGGGGTGAAGGCGGCCGCGGATGCGGGCGTACCCGCGAACATGAAGGTCCTGTGGGAATTCGAGGAAGAGATCGGTTCGCCGAACTTCGCGAAGGGCGTCGCGGGCGCCCTCGACGCTTTTGCGACGGACTCCGTCATCGTCTCGGACACGATCTGGATCGCGCGCGGCAAACCGGCCGCGCCGGCCGGCCTCCGCGGCCTGCAGGGAATGCTGTTCACGCTCGAGACGGGCACGACGGACCAGCACTCGGGCGTCACGGGCGGCGCCGCCCGCAACCCGATCGCCGAGCTGATGCAGCTCGTCGCCGACTGCTTCGACGCGAAGACGGGCCGGGTGAAGATTCCCGGCTTCTACGAGGACGTCGTCGCGCCCTCGAAGGCCGAGCTCGAGGACTTCCGCCGGTCGGGGTTCACGGTCTCGGGATTCAAGAAAGACCACCTCTTCAAGTCCATCCGCACGAACGACGCGCTCGACGTCATGAAGCGCATCTGGGCGATGCCCACGTTCGAGATCCACGGGGTCGTCGGCGGGTATACGGGACCGGGCGTGAAGACGGTCATCCCGCCGCGTGCCGAGGTGAAGGTCTCGTGCCGGCTCGTTCCGAACCAGACGGGCGCGAAGATTGCGAAGCTCGTCACGGCCTTCGTGAAGAAGAAGAATCCCGACGTGAAGGTCCACCTCGAGGGCCGCCTCGACCCATACCGCGGGATCACGACCGGTCCCCTGTCCGACGCGGTGCGGGGCTCGGTGAAGTTCGCGTTTGGCAAGGAGCCGGTGTTCGTGCGGGAGGGCGGTTCGATCGGCGCCGTCGTCACGATGGAGAAGCTCCTGAAGGTGCCGGTGCTCTTCCTCGGGCTCTCGCTTCCCGAGCACGGCTACCACTCCCCGAACGAGAACTACGACTGGGAGCAGGCCGAGGGCGGCATGATCGCCTTCGCGAAATACTTCGAGAGTGTCGGGGCGCTCGGCAAGGTGGGCGCGAAGGGCTATCGGCCGGCGCCGCCTAAATAGCCCCGCGTCAGCGGGCTGGCCATGAAATGCCGACGACGCCGGAGTAGAAGCTAAGGCCGGGGTTGTCGGGCCCCACGACACCGAGATTCGACACGTGCGTCCGGCGGAGGCCGCCGGAGAGCGAGACTCCGTCAAGGAGACGCACGTGTACGCGTCCGCCGAGAATGTCGAGAAAATTGAAGCGCGAGCCCTCAGCGGGAACGGGCGAGAAAGCCCATAGGGGTCCGACGCTCGCCTCTAGGCGCAGACCCACGGCAGAGCGCGGGAACGCTTCCCATGCAAGGAATGGCGCCGCGGCAACCGCGGCGCGGCTTTCGCGCGGGCGACCCGGGAGGTCCACGCGCGTGAGGTTCACCAGGAAGAGCGGCGTCAGCTCGACACCCCACGAGAAGCCGGAGCCGAGCGAAACGTCACGCGCGAAAGAGAGCGAGCCGAACTCCGCGAATCCCTGCGACCGCGGCGCGGACGCCTGGCCGTAGGAGGAAATGACGTGCCACGCCGGCGGCGTCTGCGCCCGGGCGCATTCACCTTCTAAGAAACACAGCAGTGCGACGAGAGAGAAAGCCGCTCGTCGCGCGCGGGTCCCCTTCCCCCTCAATCCGGTTTCTTGACGACCTTGCCGCGCGAGATCACCGCGACCGTCTTCTCCATCGTCTTGATGTCGAGGAGCGGGTCGCCCGCGACCGCGACGAGATCGGCGACACAGCCCACGTCGAGGCAGCCGAGCTTCCCGTCCTTGTGCGGCCCGAGGAGGTCGGCCGCGACCGTCGTCGCCGTCCGGAGCGCGTCCCACGGCGTCATACCCCACGCGACCATGAACGAGAACTCCTCGGCCTGGTTGCGCTTGTCCCAGTCGAAGCCGCCCGCGTCCGTTCCGAACGCGATCGGCACGCCGGCCTTGTAGGCGCGCTTGAACGACTCCTGCGACGCGGCCCAGAGCTGGTCCCAGATCGGGTTCGTCTTGCTGCGCGGGCCCTTCACGAAGTCGGCAACCGTGATCGTCGGGCAGTAGGCGACCTTCTTCGCGACCATCGCCTTGACGGTTTCGTCGTCGAGGACGTCGCCATGCTCGAGAGAATCGACGCCGGCCGCGAGCGCGATCCGGTGGCCCGTCGGCGTCATCGAGTGCGCCGCGACCTTCTTCCTGAGGCGGTGGGCCTCGTCGACGATCGCGTTCATCTCGTCCTGCGTGAAGTTCGGGACGGACGCCCAGGCGCCGTCCGGCGTCCGGTAGTACGACGCGTCCGCGTAGACCTTGATCCAGTCGACGCCGTACTGCGCCTGCCAGCGGACGGCCTTGCGGCAGTCGTCGGCGCCGTCGCATTTGAGGACTCCGTCGGGCATCTTCCGCTCCCACGAGTAGCCGAGGAGCGGGTAGCGGCCGGTCGGCGTCATCGCGGGCCCCGCGGCGAGGACGCGCGGCCCGGGCACGATCCCGAGGGCGAACGCCTTTCGGAGGTCGACATCCGTGAAGCCAGCGCCCTCGGTCCCGAGGTCGCGGACGGTCGTGAACCCGTGGTCGAGAGCGATACGCGCGGCCGCTGCGGCGCGGAGCGCGCGGTAGGGCGTCGACTCCTTGAGGACCTGCTCGTCGTACTCCTCCGCGGTCGCGTCCCCCTGCAGGAGGAGGTGCGTGTGCGCGTCGATGAGGCCGGGGAGGCAGGTGTAGGCCGAGAGGTCGAGCGCCTTCGCGCCCGTTCGCGCGGCGTTATCGGCCGCCGCAAGCGTGGCCTTGGTGTCGGAGACCTTGCCTCCGTCGAAGAAGACGAGGACGCCAGCGTGCACGGTCCGCGTCGCCGGGTCGAGGAGCTTCCCGCATTTCACGACGAGGGGCTCGGCCGCCGCGCGCGGCGCGCCGAAAAAGAGACCCAGGACGGCGAGAGACAGGGCGAGAGATCGCTTCATGGATGAGGCCTCCGCTTCGGTGAGAAGATGAGGATTATGAGCCGGGTGGAAGCGCTGCGGGAGGCCCGCGCCGAAATGGAGCGGGTCCGCGCGGAGATCCTGGCGGCGGTCGCGGGGAGGCCGGAGGGCGAGCTCCTCGCGGGTCCCGCGGACGCCGGCTGGAGCGCGGCCGAGATCCTCGACCACATCCGCGCGGCGGAGAGCTCCCTCGTGAAAGCGCTCTCGAAGCTCGAGCGCGGCGAGCCGACGCGCGTTCCCGCGCGCGCCTGGACCTACCGCCTGCCCATGACCCCCGTCTTCTGGCCGATCAAGCTGCCGGCGCCGAAGCTCGTCCGTCCGCGGCCGCGCGCGGAGGTGAAGCCGGCCGAGGTTCTCGAGGGCCTCACCGCGTCGCGCCGCGACCTCCTCGCGCTCGCGGACCGCATGGGCGAGGAGCGCTTCGCGAGGCTCGTCTTCCCGCATTTCCTCCTGGGCCGCTTCACGGGCGTCTCCTGGTTCCGGTTCATCGCGGGGCACGAGGGCAAGCACCTGAAGCAGCTCCGGCGCGCGCTGTCGGCGCCGAAGGTCCTTCGCTGCGCGCGGAGCGCGTGAGGCGGCGGGCTCAGCGCGCGCCGCGCCCTGAGAGGACCGTGGGGATCGTGCGCAGCAGGATCTTCGCGTCGAGGCCGAGGCTCCAGTTGTCGATGTAGGACAAATCGAGGTTCATCCACTCGTTGAACCGCGCGATTTCGCTGCGGCCGGAGACCTGCCAGAGCCCGGTGACGCCGGGCTTCATCGAGAGGCGCCGCCGCTGCCACCTTTCGTAGCGCGCAACCTCCTCGGGAAGCGGTGGACGCGGTCCGACGAGCGACATCTCGCCGCGCAGGACGTTCCAGAGCTGGGGCAGCTCGTCGAAGGAGAAGCGGCGGATGAGGCGCCCGAAAGCCGTGAGGCGGGGATCGTTCGCGGCCTTGAAGACCGGGCCGTCGTGCTCGTTGAGGTGTTGAACGCCCGGCATGAGCTCCTCGGCCCCGTCGATCATCGTGCGGAGCTTGACGAGCGTGAACGGGCGTCCGTTCAGCCCGCAGCGTGTCTGCCGGAAGAGAACAGGACCCGGGGACGTGAGCTTGATGACGAGGGCGGCGAGCGTGACGGGCACGAGGGACACGACGCCGATGAGGACCGAGAGGAAAATGTCGACGACGCGTTTCACGAGGAGCGAGATGCCTTCGCCCGGCGTGGTCGAGAACGTGAGGAGCGGCGTCCCCTCGAGCTCCTCGAGCTCGACGCGCGCGAGGACGTGCGGGAAGAAGTCCAGCACGAGCCGCGTCTTTACGCCCATCTCCTCGCAGAGCAGGAAGATGTCTTCGAGCTTCGGCAGGTCGCCGCGGTCCACGGCGAGGACCACCTCGTCGACCGTGAATTCCGTGAGGATCTTCGGGAAGTCCTGCAGCGAGCCGAGAAGAGGCACTCCGTTCGCGGTCGTCGTCTGGCCGTCCTCGGCGGGTTTCTCGCGCACGAGGCCGAGGAGCTTCAGACCCCACCAGGGGTGCTCGCGGATGAGCCGGGCCATCGACGCGGCGCGCGGCGTGTCGCCCACGAGGACGACCGTGCGGAAGTTGAACCCCAAAGAGCGCACGCGCCGGGCCACGAGGCGGACCGTCACCCGCTCGGCGACGAGGAAGAGGATGTTCACGACGAAGAAGATGGCCAGGAACGGGCGCGAGATGAAGTCCCATCGCGCGCCGAACACGACGAGCGCGAGGAGGAGGCTTCCGAAGAAGGACGCGCGCGTCATGAGCGCGACCTCATCCTTCAGGCGCAGCGTGCGATGGCTGCGATACGCGCCCTCGAGGAACAGGAGACCCGAGAAAATGAGGACCGTGGGCGCGACGAGCACGAGATAGAGGTTGAATTCGTAGAGCGGCGTGAGCCGGCTGAAGAGACGGGGAAGAAGCTCGCTGCGAAGCGTGTAGGCCACGGGCAGCGTCGCGAGCGTGACGCTGAGGTCGGCCGCGTACAGGAGAGCGGCGATCGTCCGGGCCTGTTGCTTCAGCATTCGGAGCCGGGAGCTATCCCGCTACCCCCGGGATGCTAGCAAGGGCCGGGGTTTTGAGCGTCAGAGGGCGTCAGGATCCCGCGAGGAGGGCTTCGTAGGCGTCCGCGACGGAGTCCCAGAGATACCGCGAACGGGCTCGCGCGCGCGCCGCCCGGCCGGACCTCTCCCGCGCCGCGGGATCCGCCAGGAGCGCGGTCAAGCCGGCGGCGAGGCTCTCCGCGCGGTGGACGTCCACATAGAGCGCCGCCTCCCCGGCCACCTCGCGGTTCTCCGGAGTGTCGTGGACGACGAGAGGCCGGCCGAACCCCATCGCCTCGACGAGCGCGGGGTGCGTGCCGCCGACCTCGGTCGCGTGCACGTAGACCGCCGCGTTCGCGAGGAGCTCGTGGTACGGCTCGCCGTAGAGCGCGCCGGGCAGCAGGACGCGCGGATCGCCGGCGGCCTCCGCCCGAATGCGTGAGAGAAGGGCGTCCGCGTATGGGGCCGCCCCCAGGAGGACGAGCTTCGTGTCGCCCGGAACGGAACGGAACGCGCGCACGACCGCGTCGGGGTTGTTCTCGGGCTCGAAGCGCGACACGTAGAGGACGTAGCCCCCCGAGACGAGGCCGAGCCGCTCGAGCGCCGCGCGCCCGGCTGCCGGAGCCAGGTCGGAGCCATACGGGATGTAGACGGACTCCTTGCCGTAGGTCTCCTTGTAGTAGGTCTCGATCGAGCGCGCATCCGTCACGACGGAATCCGGCATCACGCACGATAGGCGCTCCGAGAGCGCGTAGGCGAGCTTTCCGAAAGCGTTCCACTTCCGGCGGTTTCGCTCGAGGCCGTCCACGTTCAGGACGATCCGCGTCGGGGCTCCGAGGAGGCGGGGCAGCCGGCAGAGGAGGGCGTTCACGCCGTTGCAGACGAGGACCGCGTCGTAGCCCTGCGTCGCGGCGTGGAGGCCAGACAGGGCCGCGTGCGCCACGGTGTCGAAGTACTTGCGCCGGACCGTCGGGATGTGCACGACGCGCGCCCCGCGGTGGGACGGCACGACGGCGCCGACTCCGTGGGCCCGCGCGTACACCGTGACGTCGTGCCCCCTTTTGGCGAGACGGGCGGAGAGCTCCTCGGCGAGCGTCTCGAAACCTCCGTAGGCAGCGGGCACGCCGCGCGTTCCCAGGATGGCGAGCTTCATGCGCCGGCGCGGCGCGCCCCCTCCGGAGAGGACGTGAACCACGGAAGGAGGGCGCGGTCGGGGACGAGCCGCGCCGCGGCGATCGCGGCGCGCTTGGCGAGGAGCCGATCGCGGTTCGCCGAGAGCCAGCGGAGGGCCGGCAGCGAGGTGCGCTCCACGGTGAAGCACGCCCCCACGACGACGAGGTCGCGCGCGATCGTGCGCAGGAACGTCGCCTTGAGGTGCTCCTTTCCCGCGTTGTTGATCCGGAGAAGAAAACGGTTCTTCACGGAATGGAGGTTCGCCGCCGGCGACATCTCCCGCCGCCGCTCGGGCAGGTTGCGCCGCCGGTGCCAGGCGCGGGCGGCGGGGACACAGCGGGCGGTCCAGCCGCGGCCGCGGAGCCGCCACGCGAGGTCGACGTCCTCGCGGTAGAGAAAGAAGTCGTTGTCGAAAAAGCCTGTCTCGATACGGACGTCGAGAAGCGCGGCCGTCCGGTAAAGCGCGATGCAGCCCGAAACGCCGAAGACCTCCGCCGCGTCGTCGTAACGCCCGTCGTCCCGGACGCCCGCTCCGATGTCGAAGTGCCGGCCGTTCGGCGTCATGCGGATGCCGACCGTGTCGATCACGTCCGTGGGCACGAGGTCGGCGCCGTCCGCCCGGAGGATCTTCCCGGTGAACGCGCCGACGCGCGCGTATTCCGGACGGCCGGCCTCGGTGAGCAGGCGCTCGAGGTAGTCGGGCGCGAGGACGACGTCGGAATTGAGGACGAGGACCCACGGGCTTCCCGCCTCGACGGCGCGGGCGATCGCGAGGTTGTGGCCGCCGGTGTAGCCGAGGTTCTCGCGGGACGGCACGACCGCGAGCGGCACGGGCGTCACCTTTTCGAAGGCCGCGAACGTGGCGCGCGTGCCGTCCTCCGATGCGTTGTCCACCGCGACGATCGCGAAATCGCGAAACGTCTGCGCGAAGAGGGAGGGGAGGAGCCGCTCGACGTCTTTCGACTCGTTGTGCGTGACGATCGAGATGACGACGGTGGGGGCCTTCGGGCCCGTCACGCGGCGCGTCCCCCCGGCAGGAGCGCGGAGCGCCAGCCGAGGCCGAGGAGCCCCCGCACGACCCGCGCGTGCGCGACGGCGGCGTCCAGTCGCGGGTGGTCGGGCCGCACGACGAGGAGGAGCGCGAGCCTCACGAGCGCGCCGAGGAGTGTCGAGAACCGTGCGACGGCGCGGACGCCCGGCGAGGCATGGCGCGCCAGGTACTGGAAGAGATTCCGGACGTACGCCGGCCGGAAGTCGCGGTAGGGAAGCACGTTCATCGTGACGCCGCCCACGTGTGTGGCGCGGCCCTCCGGAACGTACCGGATTCTCCGGCCCGATTCCAGGAGACGCGCACAGAAGTCCACGTCCTCGAACCACGCAGGGCTAAAGGCGGGATCGAAACCGCCGAGCGGCTCGAACGCGTCGCGACGGACGAGGAGGGCCGCGGCAGCGGGCTGCTCCACGTCGAAGGCCGTGTCGCGATCCCGGTCGAGATAGCGGTCGTGCCGAAACCCCGGGTTCTCCGGGAAGAGGCGATCGACGAGGAGCGCGTCGCGGACGATTGAGCCGATCGACGGGAGCCGGCGGAGCTGGAAGCGCTCCTGCCCGTCGCCCGCGAGTCGCGGCGCGACGGCGGCGACCGCGGGGTCCGCGTCGAGCGCCTGAAGCAGCGCGGCGAGCGTCCGGAGACCGTCCACGAGCGCGGCGTCCGGGTTCAGGAAGAGGATCGTCTCGGAGGGAGCCCCTTCCCGCGCGGCGCGGTTGCACGCGGGCCCGAACCCGAGATTCGCGCCGGCCTCGATGACGCGGGCGCCCGCCGATCGGGCGATTTCCGCCGAGCCGTCCGAGGAGGCGTTGTCCACGACCAGGACCGGAACGCCCTCCGGCACCGACGCGACGGCGTCGCGCAGATGGAGGGACGAGTTCCAGGACACGATCGCGACGAGAAGGCGGGGGACGGTCAAGCTGGGGCGATGATAGGACGCCGCTTGAATCGCGGCGTTGCGCCCGACACAATGCTGGGTTCCATGATCTCGCGAGATTTTCTTCGAAAGGAATTTGAACGGCTGCCCCATCTGTTCCGGCAGCGCAACGTTCCCCTGGGTGCGCTCGAGGACTGGCGCGCCATCGACGCCGAGCGCCGGATGCGGATCACCCTCATGGAAGCGGCTCGCGCCGAGCGGAATTCCCTTTCGCAGAAAATTGGCGCGAAGCGCAAGGCAGGCGAAGACTCGTCGGCCGAGGAGCAGCTCTCGAAGACGATCGCGGCGCAGATTTCTTCCCTCGAAGAAACGATCAAGGAGCTGGACACGCGATTCGGTCCCATCGAGGCGACGCTTCCGAACATCCCAGAGGACGACGTCCCCGACGGCACGGACGAGACGCAGAACGTCGTGCTGAAGACGTGGGGCGAGCCGACCCGCTTCGACTTCGCGCCTCAGGCGCACTGGGATCTCGGTCCCGCGCTCGGCATCCTCGATTTCGAGCGCGCGGCGAAGATCACGGGCTCGCGCTTCACGGTTCTCAAGGGACCGGCCTCGCTGCTGTCGCGCGCGCTCATCCAGTTCTTCCTCGACGTGCACACGCGGGAACACGGTTACACCGAGGTCCTGCCGCCGTTCCTCGTGAATTCCGCTTCTCTTTTCGGCACCGGCCAGCTCCCGAAGTTCGAGGAAGATCTCTTCCGCTTGCAGGGAACGGACTGGTTCCTGACGCCCACGGCCGAGGTCCCGGTCACGAACCTCCACCGGGACGAGGTCCTCGAGGAGGCCGACCTTCCCATTTCCTACTGCGCGTATACGCCGTGCTTCCGCGCCGAAGCGGGAGCCGCGGGACGGGACACGCGCGGCATGATCCGCCAGCACCAGTTCGACAAGGTCGAGCTCGTGAAGTTCACGCGCAGCAAGGCCTCGCGGAGCGAGCACGAGCGGCTCACGCGCGACGCCGAGGATCTCCTCGAGCGCCTCGAGCTTCCGTACCGGCGCATCGTCCTGTGTCGTGGCGACATGGGTTTCGCGTCGGCGAAGACCTACGACCTCGAGGTCTGGCTGCCCGGTCAGGACGGCTACAAGGAGATCTCGTCGTGCTCGAACTTCGGCGACTTCCAGGCCCGCCGCGCGGCCATCCGCGTGAAGGTCGAGGGGGCGGGCGGGAGGCCCCGGAACGAGCTCGTCCACACGCTGAACGGCTCGGGCCTTCCCGTCGGGCGCACGCTCGTCGCGATCCTCGAGAACTTCCAGCGGAAGGACGGCTCCGTCGCGATTCCGAAGGTGCTCCAGCCCTACTGCGGGGGTCTCACGGAGATCCGAAAACGCTGAGGGCGCCGGGATTGGCGGAGGAGGAGGGATTCGAACCCCCGGAACCTTCCGGTTCAACGGTTTTCAAGACCGCCGCCTTAAACCACTCGGCCACTCCTCCGCGCATCGTCCGGTCGGGCTGTCCCGGGCGCGATTATCCTCTCTCCCTGCTAGACTTCGCGGCCCGGCGCTCACGCGGACAGGTGGGTGAGTGGCTTAAACCAGCGGTTTGCTAAACCGCCGTAGGGCTTTAAATCCTTACCGGGGGTTCGAATCCCCCCCTGTCCGCCATTTCCGACGCGTCGCCGGTCCCGGAAACGGAAACTTTCGCTCCCGGGAATTCGTACCAAACGAGTGGGATCAAGCGTTCTGCGCCGGAAGGGAGCCTTACCGTGACCACGCGGATCAAAGTTGCGATCGGGGTGGTGGCCGCGGCCGCCGTGCTCGGCCTCGTCGCTTTCGCCTCGGTGAAGAGCCGGAACAAGAACACCTTCACGGTGACGACAGCGAAGGTCACGAAGGCGCCGCTCGTCTCGACCGTGACCTGCAACGGACGCGTCCGCGCGCGCGTCAAGGTCGAAATCTCCTCGCAGGTCATGGGTCAGATCGTGACGCTCGCCGTCGTCGAGGGGGACCACGTCAAGAAAGGCGACCTCCTCCTCCAGATCGACAAGGTCCAGTACGACGCGGGCGCCCAGGCGACGCAGGCGGGTCTCGACGCGCTCTTCGCGCAGCGCGAGGCGGACAAGTTCACGCGGGAGCAGGCCGAGCGCGACCTCGAGCGCACAAAGAAGAATTTCGAGGCCCACATCGAGTCCGAGCAGAACCTCCAGAAGGCCCAGCTCGCGCTCGACTCCGGGAAGGCCAACGAGCGGGCGGACGAGCGCCGCATCGAGCAGGCGCGGGCGAACCTCCTCGCGAACAAGGACAGCCTGAAGAAGACGACGATCACGTCTCCGATCGACGGCGTCGTGACGGCCAAGCCCGTGGAAGCCGGCGAGAACGCGATCATCGGCACCATGAACAACGCCGGGACGGTTCTCCTCACCGTGTCGGACATGTCCATCGTCGAGGGCGAGATGGAGGTCGACGAGACCGACATCCCGCACGTGAAGCTCCACCAGAAGGCGAAGCTCACGTTCGACGCGTACCCCGATCGGATCTTCGACGGCGTCGTCACCGAGATGGGGGGCAGCCCGATCCTGAAGTCCGCGCTCGGCACCGACTCGTCGGCCGTCAACTTCATCGTCAAGGTGCAGGTCGAGAACCCGCCGTCGAACATCCGGCCCGGGTTCTCGGTGTCGGGCAAGATCGAGACGGACCGGCGCGCCGCCGCGCTCGCGATCCCGATTCCCGCGCTCGTCGTGGCCGACCCCGCCTCGCTCGTGCGCACGTCGGGCAAGAAACCGACGCCCGCGCCCCAGCCGACGCCGGCGCCCGCGGCGGCTGTGGCCGGCGCGCCTGCCGAGAAGAAGAAGGACGTCGAGGGCGTCTTTTTCGTGAAGAAGGACGGGACCGTCGACTTCCGGAAGATCAAGACCGGTATCAGCGCCGACCTGCAGATCGAGGTCGTCGAGGGACTGACGGACGGGGAAGAGATCGTCACGGGGCCGTTCAAGGCGCTCCGCTCTCTCAAGATCGGGGACCGGGTGAAGGTCGACAACTCGGCCGCGGGGCCGGACGCGGCGAAGAAATCCTGAGGACGAGAAGCACCACATGCTGATCGGGGAGCTTCTGCGCGTCGCCTGGAAAGCCGTCACCGCGCACAAGCTCCGCTCGTTCCTCACGCTTCTCGGGGTCATCATCGGAGTCATGACGGTCATCGCGGTCGTGGCGGTGATTTCGGGCCTGAACAATTACGTCGCGACGAAGATCTTCACGCTGTCGCCCGACGTCTACGCGGTGACGCGCTGGGGAATCATCACCTCGCACGAGGGATTCCTCGAGGCGCTCAAGAGAAAGCCCGTCAAGAAACCCGACTTCGACGTGGTCCTGCGCCTCGCGCACCTCGCCGACAAGATCGGGGCCCAGTCGGGAACGAGCCAGCTCGTGAAGTACGCGAACCATCGCCTTTCGGACGTCCAGATCCAGGGAACGACGGCGAACATGAGCGAGATCCGCAACCTCGACCTCGAGTCCGGGCGCTTCTTCACCGAGATGGAGAACGAGCACCGTGCTTTCGTCGCCGTGATCGGCTCCGACGTCAGGGAGGAGCTCTTCCCGCGCGTCGACCCGATCGGCCACTCGTTCACGATCGGCGGAAGGCCGTTCGAGATCATCGGTCTCCTCGCTAAGCAGGGATCCGTCCTGGGGCAGAGCCAGGACAACGTCGCCTACATTCCGCGCGAGACGCTCTGCAAGGTCTGGGGGGCCAACCGGCAACTCGGCATTTTCATCCAGGCGAAGGGCGGCGTGCCGGGTGTGCCCGCGTCCATGGACGAGATCCGGACGATCTTCCGGGCGATTCGCCACACGGACCCGAAAGCGCCCGACCCGGTCGTTTTCGTGAACGCGGACGCGATACAGGTCGTATGGAAGGCGATCACGGCGGCCGCGTTCGCGCTCCTCGTGTTCATCAGCGGCATCTCTCTCGTCGTGGGCGCGATCGTGATCGCGAACATCATGCTCGTGTCCGTGATCGAGCGGACGAAGGAGATCGGCCTCCGGCTCGCCGTAGGGGCTCGCAAACGGGACATCCTGTTTCAGTTTCTGCTCGAGGCCGGCCTCCTCGCGCTCGGCGGCGGCTGCCTCGGCGTTTTCTTCGGCTGGCTCATCGCGCTTTGCGTGGACGCCTTCACGCCGCTTCCGACGCTCGTGACGAGCGGGCTCATCGTCTCGGGGCTCGTCCTGGCGACGCTCACGGGCGTCGTCGCCGGCGTGTTCCCGGCCATCAAAGCGAGCCGTCTCACGCCGATCGAAGCCTTGCGCTACGAATGAAGAACGTTCTCGAGTCGTTCCGCCGCGTCGTTGCCGAGAACCTCAGGTTCGCGCTGACCGCGCTCCGCGCGCACAAGCTGCGCGCGTTCCTCACGATGGTCGGCATCGTCATCGGCGTCTGGACGGTCATCAGCATGGTCGCGCTCGTGACCGGCTTTGACCGCTCGCAGACCGAGGCCTTCTCCTCTTTCGGCACGACGCTCGTGCAGTTCCAGAAATTCGAGCCCCGCTTCGGCCCGGGGCACCGCACCGAGGAGGAGAGGAAGCGCAAGGACCTCACGATCGAGGACGCTCAGGCCCTCCAGGAGCTCTGCCCGTCGATCCTCGCCGTCTCGCCCGAGCGCTACATGTGGACGCCTTCCGGGGTGAAAGGCAACGGGAACGAGGCGAACGCGCCGTCGGTGACCGGCGGAAACCAGAACTACGCGATCTGCAACAACTGGGAGATCAAGGACGGCCGCAACATCACGGAAACGGACGTTCTCCACGCGACGGACGTCGTCGTGCTCGGGCAGGACGTCGTCGAGTCGCTCTTCAAGGGGAAGGACCCGCTCGGCGGGTTCATCACGATCAACGGCAAGCGCGTCCAGGTCATCGGCACCTTCGAGAAGAAGGGCTCCTCGGGTTTCGGCGGGCAGCCGGACAATTTCGTGCTGATCCCGATCTCGACGTTCGACCGCCACTTTCCCCAGACGAAGAACTCGCACGACGACACGATCCACATCGCCACGATCCCGCGGTCGCCCGAGCTCGTCGATCGCGTCATCGAAGAGGGCACGATCGTGCTCCGGGCGCGGCGCAAGGTGCCCTTCAACGCCCCGAACGACTTCGCGATTTTCACGGCCGAGAAGATGCTCGCCCAGATGCAGGCCGTCACGAACGCGATCTCGGGCGTCATGGTCCTCATCGCGGCGATCGCGCTCGTCGTGGGTGGCGTCGGCGTGATGAACATCATGCTGGTCTCGGTCACGGAACGCACGAGGGAGATCGGCCTCCGCAAGGCACTCGGCGCGCTCAGGCGGGACATCTCGCTCCAGTTCCTCACGGAGGCCATGACGCTGACGGCGCTCGGCGGAGTCGTCGGCGTCGCCCTCGGTCTCCTGACCGCGCTTGTCGTGCGCCTCGTCTCGAGCCTTCGCACGGAGACGCCGCTCTGGAGCATCCTCCTCGGGCTCGGCGTGTCCGTCTCGATCGGCCTCTTCTTCGGGATCTACCCTGCGATGAAGGCCGCGCGCCTCGATCCCATCGAGGCCCTGCGGTACGAGTAGGAACCAGGCGCCGGAAGGGTGCGCGCCTCAGCGCGCGCGACGAAGCCCGCGGATGAGCACGCCTTCCTCGTCCGTTTCGAGCGCGAGAAGAACGGTGCCATCCGGGCTCAGGTCCTCGGGAGCGATCGGGAGCTCGAGGGACGTTTCTCCGTTGACGGTCCGGGCGGCCTCTCGTCCGACGCCCCATCGGACGACGAGGCGCAAGGGAAATCGGCCCGGGGCGGCGGCGTCAAGCAACCAGGTTCCGGGCGCGGCCGGAACGAGGAGAAAAGCGCGCGCGGCCGTCCAGCGGCCCGGCTCCGCGCCCTGACGCTCGCGGAAGCCTCCCGCCACGGCGCCGTGTGCGAGAGCGACGTTCTCCTCTTCTGCGGTTCGGAAGCCGACCTCCTCGAGAGGAGCGAGGGGGACGTTCGGAACCGCGTAGGCCAGCGCGAGGGTCGGGCTATATGCCGTCCGGTCGAAGCCGAGGCGCGCCGCTGTCTCGCGCTCGGGCGACACGTCCGGCGCGAGAACGAAGCCGACGTGCCACCGATGCCTGAGCCACGCGGCGGCGGCGCCCTTCGGGACCCGGCTCGTGAGGGCGCGATCGAGGAGAGGGCCGATGACGGGATCGCTTCGCCGCTCCGCGAGCGGGATCCCGGGCGCGCGCGAGAGGTAGCCGAAGGTCTGCGCCCTGCCGTGACCCAGCTGCCGGATGAGCGCGCCGGCTCCCTGATCGACGTCGAGAACCACGGTGGCTTCGGCGCCTGGTCTCGCGCGGGCAATGGCCGTGAGCGCGGGATCGTCGGCCGCGAACGGTGACTTCATGACGCCCGGGTCGCGCGGTGCGTATTCGGCCGCGAGAAACAGCGCGGCTGCGAGGGCGATGCCCTTGGCGGTCCGCGTGCCTCGCGCGAGCAGGCGTTCAGACGCGAGAGCCGTCGCGAGCGCGAGCGGGAGAAAGGCGAGGACCTCGAAGCGGTTCACGCACCCGCCGAAGTCGAGCGCCGGAAAGATCCGCGCGAGGCCCGCCCAGGGAAGCGGCACGTCGAGAAGCCGGTCGAAGACTCGCGGCTGAGGTCCCAGCGAGAGGACGAGGGCAATGCCGCCCGCGAGGAGCGCGAAGTCGATGTCCCGGCGGCGCCGGTCTCGCAGGATCACGAGGAGCGCGAGAAGCGGGACGAGGCCGAGGTAACCGGCGCCCTCGGCGAGGTTCTGGTGGTTCCGTTCCGTGAGCGGCGGCCAGGCTGAAAACGGCCGCGCGGCCTGCCCGCTGGTCGCGTCCAGCGCGCACGATCTCGAGGACCGCGAAGCAGGCTGCCGCGAGCGCGCCGAGAAGCGCGAGGTACCAGTCGGTGAACGCGAGCGCCGCGAGCGCGGCCCCCGCGAGCACGGCGGCGCCCCAACGTTTCGCGCCCGCCGACCGGCTCGCGACGAAGAGCGCCTCGAGGGAAAGCGGGATCCAGCCCGTTCCGAGAAGGTTGAGGTGTCCCAGCGCGCGCGCGAAATGAGGCGGCGCGAACGCGAAGACGGCCGCTCCCGCCGCCGCGGGCAGAGGGCCGGCGCCGAGGCGGCGCGCGAGGCGATAGAGAGAGGCGAAAGCGAGCGTGAACGCGAGAACGACGAGCGCGTTGTAGGCGGCGAAGAAACCTGTCGCGCGCGCAAGGAGAGCGCCGGGGAGGCTGTTCGTGAGAGACAGCGTGTGCGCATACAGCGAGCAGCCCTCCGGCGCCCAGAGCCGATCGGTCTGCCACAAGGAGCCTCCGGTCCTGAGGACGCGGTCGACGTGGTGGAGGTTCCAGAGGTTCTGCCACGCGTCCCCACCGCCGATGACGGCATGGGTCCAGGCGGGCCGCGCCCGGAGGAGCAGGAGCGCCAGCGAGGTGCCGGCGAGAGCGGCGAAAAACGACTCGCGCCCGAGGCGGAGAGGGAGAGAGGGCCGCTCGACCGACATGGAGCGACGATCTTGCCTCATCCGTTACCATCGGGGCATGACGCCGGTCCCAAAAAATCTGCAGGTGCTCGGCAACGAGCTCGCGATCGCCTGGAGCGACGGCGCCGAGTCGTACTTCAAGCTCGCCGATCTCCGACGGCTGTGCCCGTGCGCCGAGTGCCAGGGCGAGCGGGACCTCCTCGGCCGCCTCATGAAGCCGCCCGCGCGGCCGCTCACCGCCGAGTCGTATCAGGCGCGCGGCACGAGCCCCGTGGGAGGCTATGCGCTCCAGATCCACTGGGGGGACGGCCACGCGGACGGCCTCTACACGTACGCGAGGCTGCGCGAGTGGACCGAGAATCCGCCCGAGCTTCCGCCGCTCGCGACCGCGTTCCCGCTCCTGCCGGTCCGCTGAGGCGTCAGGGCTTCTTTTCCAGCGCCTTGCGCGCCGCCTTCGACAGCTCGGGCGCGTGCTTTCCCTTCATGACGCCGAGATAGAGCGAGAGCACCGCGCGGGGCCCGGCCTCGAGAGCGGAGAGGTACCTCTCGCGGCCCGCGAAGCGCAGCAGGGCGTCCGTGATCTGCGCGCCCACGATCGCGGGATAGCGGCTCCAGAAGTCGCCCTTCGACGCGTTCGCGAAAAGCTCCTGCCGCTCGGAGTCCTTTCCCTTCCCCTCGACGAGCACGTTCGCGGCGCGATTCCAGCGCGCGTACGCGCGGACGATCGGCTCCTCGAGAAGCGGGACGATGGGGAAAAAGTCGTCGGGAATGAGGAACAGTGTCGGCGGCCCTTCGGCAACCGTCCGCGCGAGGAGCGTGTCGAAATCGGCGGCCCGCTTGTCGGGCCAGGCCGGAGGTTTCCTGACGTGCGCGTCGAAGAGCGAGCGCCAGGCCTCGGCGGACGCGGCCCGCAGCATCTTGAGAAGCAGCTCGCGGGGCATCGGCGCCGAGCCGAGGTCGCCGGCTAGCCGAGGCAGATCCGCGGCGAGGACGAGCGCCTCCCCGTCGCGCACGCTCGCGACCTCGGCGAACCCCGACACCGCGAAGAAAGGCACGAGCACGATCGTCGCGGTGACGGGCGTGCCCGTCGGCAGGAGCGACGCGATCCGGCGGCCCACGAGGCTCGCGGCCGGCAGACCTTCCGTCTCCAGGGCGTCGAGGACACGTGAGAAGTACGGGCTCTTCGCGACGAATGTCGACAGGAGCGGATCGGGCGTGCCGGCGACCGTCGAGACGAGGCGCCCGTAGAAGTCGTCCGGCGAGAGGCCTTCGGCCCGGATCGCCGCCGTGGCGTTCGCCGACGCTTTGAGGCGCCGCAGGGTGGCCGGCGCGTCCGGCGCGCCGGCCAGGAGCGCGAGGACGTCGCGAGCCGGGGCGGTGTCGATCGTGAACGACAGACGGTGAGGGGTCGGGGCCGCGAGGTCGAAGGGCGGGCCCGGGGCCGGAGCGGGTGGTGGAGCCGGAGTCGCGGGGGATTGGAACGCGAGGCTCGAGGCGAGCGCCGCCAGCGCCGCGAGGACGAGCCCCCGCGGCAGGGCGCCGTGAGCGCGGCGAGGACGGATCGTCTCAGCCAAGGATCGCCTCCAGCGCCCGGTCCGTGTCGGAAAGATCCGCGAGGACGACGTGCGCGCCCGCGGCCTCGAGCGCGGGCACCGCCGTGCGGCCGGTCGCGACCGCGATCGCGCGCGCCCCGATCGCGAGGCCGCACACGACGTCGAGGCGCGAGTCGCCGACGACGACGCACTCGGGACCCGTGAACGCGAGGCCGGTCGCGGACCGGGCGCGTTCGAGCGCGACCGCCCCCAACTCCTCGCGGCAGGACGCCTCGTCGCCCCAGACGCCGAAAGCGAAACGGTGCCAGAGGCCCGCGGCCGAGAGCTTCACGCGCGCGCCGCGCTCGACGTTGCCGGTCAGGAGCGCCGGGACGAGGCCGGCCACCTTCTCGAGCGCGTCGAAAAGCGCCGGAACGCCGGGTTTGAGCATGGGGGCTTTCGCGCGAAGCCCGGCCTCGAGCCGGTCGCAGTAGAGCGCGAGGGCATCCCCGCGGCGGAGGGCGATCGTCTCGTCCGGCACGCCGGCCGCCCGCATGAGGTCCGTCACGATGAGGGGATCGAGACGCCCATCGAACGCGTAGCCGTCGATGTCGCCGCTCGTGCCGAAGACGTCCTCGAGCGCCGTCTGAAAGGCCGTTCGCGCGGCCGGCCCGGCCGAAAGCAGCGTTCCGTCGATGTCGAAGAGGACGAGGCGCTTGAATTTGACGACCTTGCCGACTGCCGACGCGGCCTCTGCGGACGCGCTCATCGCGCTGCCTCCGCGAAGGAAAGCCGGGTCGAGAGAGCGCGCACGAACTCGGGGAACACCTTCCTCCAGTACGGCCAATCGTGGACGCCGGTTTCGAGGACGACCTCGTGCGCCACGCCGAGCGCGCCGAGATACCGGTCGAAGAAAGACATGATCTCGGCGAGCCGGTACTTGTCCTCGGTGCCGCAGCGCACGTAGAGGAAAGGCGCGCGCGCCGCGAGACCCGGATCGTCGAGGAGCATGGCGTAGAGATCGTTCTTCCTGAGGACGTTCTTGACGGGGTCGTTGCCGAAGGCGTGCTTGAGGGACGGCCGGATGAAGAAGGGCATCGCCTCGACGGCCGGCCAGCACATCTGCTGAATCGCGGGCGAGAGGCCGCCCGCGGCGCAGAAGAGCCCGGGCTCGGCGAGCCCCCAGCGCAGCGCTCCGTACCCGCCCATCGAGATGCCGGCCGCGAGACGGCCGCCGCGCGAGGCGATCGTGCGGTAGCGCGCGTCCACGAATGGCACGAGCGACTCCGTCAGAAACGTCGCGTACGAGGACGTCCCGTCCGGCGCGTCGACGAACCAGGTGCCCACGCCGCGTGGCGAGACGACGAGCATTTCGGGGAGGCGCCCTTCGCGCATCCCGGCGTCGAGCGCGTCCGCAAGGCCCTCGCGGAAGAGGACGTCCTCGTCCCCGCCGCCGTCATGCAGGAAGTACAGGACCGGAAAGCGCCGCGCGGGCGCGGCGTCATACGACGGCGGAGTCATCACGAGGACGCGCACCGGCGCCGCGAGAGCCGGTGAGGCGACATGCTCGACGTTGCGATGTACGCCGCGCGCGGCCGAAGCTTGCGCGGGGAAGGCCGCAAAGACGGCGATGGCGAGAACGGCGGCGCCCTGCCGGAGTCCGAACAAGGCGTGATTCTAGGCGCCTGTTAACCTTGCCGAAAATGACCGGGACGAAAGGCCGCGGCACGCAGACGCTCGAAGGCGAAACCGCGATCGTGACGGGCGGGGGGCGCGGGATCGGCCGCGCGATCTCGCTCGCCCTCGCCCGCGCCGGAGCCACGGTCGTCGTCGCGTCGCGCTCGGCGGACGAGATCGAACGGACGAAGACGGAGATCGAAGCCGAAGGCGGCAAGGCTCTCGCGATCGCGACCGACGTGACGTCGCGGGCCGCCGTCGAGGATCTCGTGGCACGGACGCGTGAGGCCACGGGGCGCATCGACATCGTCGTGAACAACGCGGGCGTCTTCGTGTGGAAGCCCCTCTCGAGGCTCGAGGAGTCGGAGTGGGATCGCGTCCTCGACACGAATCTCAAGGCGAGCTATCTGCTCGTTCACGCGGCGCTTCCGGATCTCGTCGCCTCGGGGCGCGGCCGCATCCTGAACGTCTCGTCCATCCACGGCACCGTGGGGGACGCGAACGTCGTGGCGCACTGCGCGGCGAAATTCGGGCTCGTCGGCTTCACGAAGGCGCTCGCTTCGGAGCTGCGCGGGGTCGGTATCACGGTGAACGCGATCTGCCCGGGCTCCACCGACAACAAGAGCCGCGAGCCGTCCGGGAGGCCGCACGCCTCTCCGCTCCAGGAGAAGCTCGACGCGCACGACGTGGCGGGTGCCGCCCTGTTTCTCGTTTCTCCGGCGGCGGGGACCATCTCGGGCGCCGTCCTCGACGTCTGGGGCGGGACGACGGTTTCGATCGCGGGTTGAGCGGGCGCTAAACTCCCCGCGGCCGTATCGCGTCTGCCCGTAGCTCAGCTGGATAAGAGCATCGGCCTTCTAAGCCGAGGGTCCCCGGTTCGAATCCGGGCGGGCAGGCCATCTATTTCAATGACTTACCGGACGTCTCGCGATGGTGATGCCGTGCGTCAAGGCCCTTCCTGAACGCGGCAGCGGGCATACGACCGGATGGGAGGCAGAAGGGCGAGAGCCACGAGGAGTGGCCCGAGAATGAAGACGGGAGACCAGAGACTGGCCTTGGGGGGCGCGACGTCGCGCGCAAGGAACCCAAGAATGGCCAGGAGGATGCCGTAGACGAGGAAGAGGCGGCCACCATAGGCATTGATGTCGTACCAGTGGGCGTCTGAGGTGAAGGCCTCTGGGATGCGGATGCCGTAAGCGCGGTTCATGGGGACGCGGCGAAGCACGAGGGGCAGTGAGAAGGCCGCCAGGAGCAAACCGAAACCGCAATGAACGAAGACGGCTGGAACGATCACATTACCTCCGGAATGCGAGACAGGATGACGGAGTGGATCCGAACGAACTTGAATCTAACCACACTTCAAGCGGTCCCCGTCGCCCCCTAGAATCAAGTGTCGACGGGCTGGGCAGGGCGATGGCGGACAAAGCGGACGGCGCGGACATCGCGATCATCGGGGCGGGCGTCATCGGCTGCAGCGTGGCGTTTCACCTCGCGCGGCTCGGGTGCACGAACGTCTGCCTGATCGAGAAGGAGCCGCTGCCGGGAAGCGGGTCGACGTCGAAGGCGAACGGCGGCATCCGGGCCCAGTTCACGACGGACGTCAACATCGCGATGTCCCTCGCGTCGATGGACATCCTCGACGCCCTCGCGGACGAGATCGGGGAGCCGCCGGTCTACCGGAAGGCGGGCTATCTCTTCCTGACGGGCGACCCGGCGCGCTTTTCCGCGATGACGGCCGCCGCCGCGTTCCAGCGCGCGCGCGGCGTCGCGGTGGAAGTGCTCGACGCCGAAGCGGTCCGCGCGAGGGCGCCTTACGCGGCCGGTCCGATCGCGGGCGGGACGTTCGGGCCTCGCGACGGTTTCATCGATCCGGGTGGCCTGACGAACTTTTTTCTCCGCGAGGCGACGCGGAGCGGCGTCCGGACCCGCTACGGAGCTGAAGTGACGGCGATCGACCGGGACGGGTCCGGGACGTTCCGCCTGACGACGACCGCCGGCGAGCTCCGGGCGTCCGCCGTCGTGGATGCCGCCGGGCCTTTCGCGGGCCGCGTCGGCGCGCTCGTCGGCGCCGACGTTCCCGTCGTGCCCGTCCGGCGTCACCTCCTCATCAGCGGCCCGTGCAAGACGCTTCCCCCGGTGATTCCGATGACGATCGACGCCGATACCGGTGTCCTGATCCGCCGCGAGGGGAGCCGCGTCCTGATCGCCTACTCGAATCCGGACGAGCCGCCGGGCTTCAACTACGCCTTCGATCCCGACTTCCCGCTCCGGATCGCCGCACCGCTCGACGCGCGCTTTCCCGCCGTCGGGGAGGCCGGCCTCGACATCAAAAGGAGCTGGGCCGGGCTCTACGAAGTCACGCCGGATCACCACGCCATCCTCGGTTCCGTCCCCGGCGTGCCCGGCTTCTTCGTCGTCGCGGGATTCTCGGGCCACGGCATCATGCACGCGCCGGCGGCGGGCCGCGCCGCGGCCGAGATGCTCGTCCGGGGCCGGAGCGAGAGCGTCGACGTCTCCGCGCTGTCCCTCGAGCGGTTCGCCCGCGGCGAAGCCATTCACGAGGCGATGGTCCTCTGAGCGTGTCCGGTCGGCGGCCGCGTCCTCGAGCCCGGCTATCATTCCGGGACTGATCATGGAAGCGGACTTCACTCCGGACGCATGGAAACGCGGCCGGGATAGGGCAGAGCGATTCCAGGCGGCGACGTTCCGAATCGCGGAGGCCGCGGCCGCGACGGAGAGTCTCCAGGAGCTGTTCACGAGGATCCACTCCATCGTGGGCGGGCTGATGGAGGCCGCGAATTTCTACATCGCCCTGCACGACCCCTCCCGGGATGTCCTCGGCTTTCCGTACTTCGTCGACGAGGTGGACGAGCCGTTTCCGCCGAAGCCCCTCGGCAAGGGCCTGACCGAGTACGTTTTTCGGACGGGCCGGCCGCTTCTCGCGTCTCCCGACGTCTTCGAGGAGCTCGTCGCCTCGGGCGAGGTCGAACGGATCGGCAGCGACTCGGTCGACTGGCTCGGTGTTCCTCTGCGCGGACGCGAGCGGACGATCGGCGTTCTCGCGGTCCAGAGCTATTCGGGAACGGTCCGCTACACCGAGGAAGACCGCGACCTTCTCGTCTTCGTCTCATCCCTGATCGCCCAGGCCATCGAGAGAAAGCGCTCCGAGGAGGCCCTTCGCGAGAGCGAGCTGAAGTTGAAGCGGCTGACCGACAACATGGTCGACGTGATCAGCCAGGTGGACCTCGCGGGGCGATTCCAGTTCGTCAGCCCGTCGCACGAGCTCGTCACGGGCTGGACGTCGGCCGAGCTCCTCGGAGCGAACGCGCTCGACCTCGTTCACCCCGACGACCGCGAGATGCTCGCCGAGAAACTGAGGCGCGGGGCGGTGACCGGCAAGTCGGGAGTGGTGGAATACCGGTACCGGGCCCGGGACGGACGGTACCTCTGGGTCGAGACCGTCTCCAACGTCCTGCGCGGCGCGGACGGCGCGCCGCAGGCCTTCGTCCTCGGATCGCGCGAGGTGACGGCCCGCAAGCGGGCCGAGGCGATTCTCGGCGTCCTCCACGAGACGGAAAGAAAGATCCTCCGCCACGAGCCGATCGATCGGATCCTCCAGTTCATCTGTGACGAGGTCGCGGGCCGGTTCGAGTTCCCGGCGGTGTGGATCGGTCTCAAGGAGCCCGACGGCTCCATCAGCCAGAAGGCCGTGGCCGGGCCGGTGGCGAGCTTCGTCAGGAAGAACCGTTTCCGATGGGATGACGGGCCGGAGGGACGCGGGCCGAGCGGGGAAGCCATCCGGACCGGCCGGCCCGTGGTCGTCTCCACGAAGGAGGACGAGAGGATCGCGGCCTGGAGGGAAGGCGTCGAGGAGTACCGGCTCGGCTCGGGTCTCTCGATCCCCCTCGTCGTCGGGGATTCCGTGCTCGGCGTCCTCTCGAGCTACTCGGATCGCCCGCACGCTTATGGCCGGGAGTCCATCGGCCTCCTCAATCGCTTCGCCGACCAGGCGGCCCTCGCCGTCGTCGAGTCGAAGCAGCAGGACCGGATCCAGTTCCAGACCGCCGCGCTCGAGGCGGCGGCGAATGCGGTCCTCATCACGAACCGCGAGGGCCGGATCGAGTGGGTCAACCCCGCTTTCACGGAGCTCACCGGCTACCAGCCGGACGAAGTCATCGGGCAGACGCCGCGGCTCCTGAAGTCGAGCGTCCAGGCGCCCTTCTATTACGAGAAGCTCTGGGAGACGATCATCGCGGGGAACGTCTGGCGGGGGGAGTTGCACAACCGCCGCAAGGACGGCGCGATCTACGTCGAGGAGCAGACGATCACGCCGGTGAAGTCGGCCGACGGCGAGATTCGTCACTTCATCTCGATCAAGCAGGACGTCACCGCCCGAAAGCAGAACGAGGAGAAGATCCGCCACCTCGCCCTTCACGATCCGCTGACGGACCTCTCCAACCGCCGCGCCTTCGAGGAATCGCTCGTGCGCGCGGTGGCGCGCGCGCGCCGCGGATCGCCTTCGTCCCTTCTCTTCCTCGACCTCGACAACTTCAAGATCGTCAACGACGCGCTCGGGCACCCCGCCGGCGATCAGGTCCTGGTCGAGCTGGCCCGCCTCCTCGGCGCGCTCGTGCGCCCGAACGACGAGGTCGCCCGTTTCGGCGGCGACGAGTTCGCCGTCCTGCTCGACGGAGACGCGCTCGACGCAGCGCGACTCACGGCCGAGCGGCTCCGCCGGTCCGTGGACGAGCACCGGTTCTACGTGGGCGACCGCGCCTTCGACCTCGGGATCAGCGTCGGAGTCGTTCCGGTGGACGGCACAACGGACGCCGCGTCGTTGATGGCCGTGGCCGACACGGCGCTCTACACCGCCAAAGAGAAGGGCCGCAACCGCGTGATGGTCGTCGAGAACCCTTCGGGCGGCATCACGTCTCTGCTTTCCGAAGCGAGCCGCTGGGCGTCACGGATCAAGGAGGCTCTTCGGGAGGACCGCTTCGTCCTTCACTACCAGCCGATCTTCCGGTTCAGCTCCGGGCGCGCGGTCCACTACGAGGCCCTCATCCGTCTCCGCGAGGGGCCCGAGGACCTCATCGCGCCGGGCGTCTTCCTTCCGGCCGCGGAGAGATTCGGGTTGATGCCGTACGTCGACGGCTGGGTCGTGGACCGGGTCGTCGACCTGCTCGTGAAGCGCCCCGCGGCGGAGATTTTCGTGAATCTCTCGGGCGCGAGCCTCGGCGACGAGGCACTCCTCTCGCACATAGAGGAGCTCGTGACCGCGAGCGGGCTGCCGGCCGGCCGCCTGGCCTTCGAAATCACCGAGACGACGGCCGTGCGGGACATCGTGGCGGCCCGCGAGTGGATGCGCCGGCTGAAGGAGCGCGGATGCCGGTTCGCGCTCGACGACTTCGGCATCGGATTCTCGTCCTTCTCCTATCTTCAGAGCCTGCCGGCCGACTACGTGAAGATCGACGGATCCTTCATTCGCGGCCTCGAGACCGACCCGGCGGCGCGCGCCCTCGTGCGGGCGATCGACACGGTGGCCCACACCCTCGGGAAGGAGACGATCGCCGAATGCGTCGAGAACCTGGAGTCCGTCGCGACGCTCGTCGAGCTGGGCGTCGAGTGCGGCCAGGGCTTCGCGCTCGGGCTGCCCGCGCCCGAGCTCCTGCCCGACGACGCTCCCCCGCTGCTTCTCCCGAAGGCCGCGGAAATGCGATAAATTCCGCAGGAAGAGAAGCGAGGAGTCATCGTGAAAAACATCCTTCGGTTCGCCCGGGTTTCTGTCCTGACCGTACTTCCGTTCACGCTCGTGGCCTGTGTTTCGAAGAAGGAGTTCGAGCAGGTGAAGGCCGAAAACAAGACGCTCGACGAGGAGAAGCAGCGCTCCCAGCGCGAGCTGGGCGCCGCCGGCGCGGCGACCGCGGAAATGCAGGCCACGCTCGACGACGTTCAGAAGAGCCTCGAGGACCTGCGCGTCAAGGAGCTCAAGGCCGTCCGGACTTCGCTCGCGGTCGCCCAGGAAGGCAAGGCCGCGCCGGGGCGGCGCGAGGAGCTGAAGGCGGAGATCGAAGAGATCCGCAACGTGGTCAAGGCGAACCTCGCGAAGCTGTCGGCCCTCCAGAAACAGAAGAACACGTCGGACCAGAAGATCACGACGCTGGAGCGGCTCATCGGCGAGATGCGGCGCAACCTCGAGGAAAAGGAAGCCACGATCGCGGCGCTCGAAGAAAAGACGCTCGTCCTCGCGAAGGAAGCGGAGGAGCTGCGCGGCACCGTGAAGGAGAAGGAAGCCGTCGTGAAGGAGAAGGAGGTCGCCATCGCGGACCGCGAGTCTCAGATGTCGACGGCCTACGTCCTCATCGCGACGCGAAGCGCGCTGAAGAAGGCCGGCCTCGTCGAAAAGAAGGGCTCCGTCCTGGGCCTCGGAGGGAACTGGCAGCGGACGGGCCAGTTCGACGAGACGCTTTTCAAGCAGGTCGACACGCGGAAGGAAACGGAGTTCGCCGTGGGCGCCGCGCCGGACAAGGCGCGCGTCCTCTCGGACCACCCGAAGGACAGCTACACGCTCGCCGGGACGGGCCCGAAGGCGAGCACGCTCACGGTGACGGACGCGGCCCGCTTCTGGAAGGGGAGCAAGTACCTCGTCGTCATGCTGCCGGACTAAGGCGCGCCGCCTACACGCTTTCGTGCACCGGCTCACCCCATGTGGGCTCGGGAGGGCACCTGCCCAAACGGTCTTGCCAGGCTATCGCGTTGCAGGCCAACGCGATCGGGCCCCTCGCGGCGTGGCACCTCGATTGAATCAAGAGACTCGGGTCCCGACAAACGTCAGGAGGAAGAAAATGAGAAAGACCATCACCGCCGTCGTCGCCGCCCTCGCCGCCATCGCGCTTGGGAGCAGCTCGCTCGCCACGATGGACATCCAGAAGGAATACAAGGCCAAGGACCCGAAGGCCAACTGCGCGAGCTGTCACGTTCCGAAGATGCCGAAGAAGGACGCGGCCGAGCTCAACGCTTTCGGCAAGACCGTCAAGGTCGCCAAGGGCAAGGACGGCAAGATCGACTGGTCGAAGGTCGAGGTCCCGACACCCCCGGCCAGCTGAGCCTTCGTTTTTCCCGCGGCCGTCCAGGCCTCACGCCCCCGGATTCGTCCGGGGGCGTTTTCGTTCGAAGCGTCAGGACGCGAGCGGTTCGAACCGCGCCGTGAAGTGGCGGAGGGTGCGCGGGGCCTCGGTGATGCGGTAGCCCGGCAGGGTCGCCGCGTTTCTCGCGACCTCGAGGACGGCCTCGGCCACGTAGTCCACGTGCGACTGCGTGTAGACGCGGCGTGGGAAGGCGAGGCGCACGAGGTCCATGGGGCCGGGATGTTCCGAGCCGTCCGGATGCATCCCGAACATCACGGTCCCGATCTCGACGCCGCGCACACCCGCGACCTCGTACAGCGCGTTCACGAGAGCGATGCCGGGGTACTGGAGCGGCGGGATGTGCGGGAGGAGCGCGCGCGCGTCGAGGTACACGGCGTGTCCGCCCGGCGGCCGGATCATCGGCACGCCCCCGGACTCGAGCTTCTCGGCGAGGTACTCGATCGACCGGATGCGGTAGTGGAGGTACGGTTCCTCGACGACTTCCTCGAGCCCGCGCGCGATGGCCTCGAGGTCGTAGCCCGCGAGGCCGCCGTACGTCGGAAACCCTTCCGTGAGGATGAGAAGGTTGCGCGCCTCCTCGGCCCACCCGTCGTCGTTCATGGCGAGGAAGCCGCCGATGTTCGCGAGCCCGTCCTTCTTCGCCGACATCGTGCATCCGTCCGCGAGGGAGAACATCTCCTGCGCGATCTCCTTCGGCGTCCGATGCGCCTGCCCATTTTCCCGGAGCTTGATGAAGTAGGCGTTCTCGGCGAAGCGGCAGGCATCGAGAAAAAAGGGCTTCTTGAAGCGGTCGCAAAGCCCGCGCACGCCACGGAGGTTTTCGAGGGACACGGGCTGCCCGCCGCCCGAGTTGTTCGTCACGGTGACCATGACGACCGGAATGCGGTTGCCGTCCTTCTCGAGCGCCTCCTCGAGGGCGGCGAGGTCGATGTTCCCCTTGAAAGGGTGGAGGAGACTCGGAACGCGGCCCTCGGCGATGACGAGATCGCGCGCCTCGGCGCCCTCGACCTCGACGTTCGCGCGGGTCGTGTCGAAGTGGTTGTTGTTCGGGACGACATCGCCCTTCTCGAGGATCGTGTGGAAGAGGATGCGCTCGGCCGCGCGCCCCTGGTGCGTGGGGATGATGTGCGCAAAGCCGGTGAGGTCCTTCACCGCGTCGCGGAAGCGGTAGAAAGAGCGGCTGCCCGCGTAGGACTCGTCGCCCTGCATCAGAGCGCCCCACTGCGCCGAGGACATCGCGCCCGTCCCCGAGTCGGTCAGGAGGTCGATGAGCACGTCCACCGCGTGGAGAAGGAAGACGTTGTATCCGGCCGCCGAGATGGCCTTTCGCCTTTCCTCCGGAGTCGTCGTTTTGATCGTCTCGATGGACTTGATGCGGAAGGGCTCGATGATCGTGCGAAATTCCATCCTGGAAAGAGGATATCAGCGGGTCGCGCCCGAAGAATCCTCGGTAGTCGCGTCGAACGGCCGGGGGAGCCGGACGACGGTCACGGTGCAGGGGGCCTTCGCCACGACCTCCTGCGACACGCTGCCGAGGAGGGTGCGCAGCGCGGAGCTCGCCCGCGCGCCCATCACGATGTGGTCCACGCGATTCGTGCGCACGTACTCGAGGAGCGCCGCCGCCGGGTCGGTCGCCCCGAGGACGTGAAACGTGATCCGGTTCTCGAGCGCGAGGAGCGGCTGCGCCCAGTGCTTGAGCTCCACGAGCCGTTTCAGGTGCTTGCTCCGGCCCTCGTCGTCGAGTGTCGTGTCGAGCGCGACGCGGTGCTGTTTGAGGACGTTCAGGCACGCGACACGCGCGTCCGGCACGGTCTCGAGGATGCGCTTGACGGTGACGCGCAAGGCCTCGTGGAGCGGCTCCGAGCCCTCGGCGAGGTCGATGGCGACGGCGACGATCGGCGCCGTCGAAACCTGGGTCGCGACGGCCTGCCGGGGAGCCGAGCGGGTGAAGTCGGGATGGAAGCGGCGCCGGATCACGGCACTCCATGGGTCCTGTCTCAGCCGCTCCGAGCGCTCCGTCAGTTTGCTCTCTTCGGGATGCGAGAGGTCGAACGCGAGCTGGGCCGCCGTGGGATAGCGCCGGGCGGGGTCCACCTCGAGACAGCGAAGAACGATCTCCTGCAGCCATGGCGGGAAATCGGCCCGGCGTTTGCGCGGCGGGACCGGATCGCGCCAGAGTCGCCGGTGAAGTCGGCGTTTGCCCTTCGGGTCGCCGAAGGGCCGCACGCCCGTCGAGAAGAAGTAGAGGAGCACGCCGAGCGCGAAGAGATCGCTCCGTGCGTCGCGCCGGTCGCCGAGAATCTGCTCGGGCGCCATGTAGGGCGCGGTCCCATAGGGAAGCCGGAACTCCTCTCCCATGAGATCGGGAAGCTGGTCGTGGTGCGCGAGCCCGAAGTCCACGAGCGCGACGTCGCCCGTGCCCTCGCGCATCACGATGTTCGAAGGCTTCACGTCGAGGTGGACGACGTGCTGGCGGTGCAGGTCGTCGAGGGCGACCGCGACCCTCGCGCCGATCGCCACGACCTCCGCGTAGGGGAGCGGCAGGTCGTCGAGGCGGTGGAGCAGCGTCTGGCCGGCGATGCGCTCCATGACGATGTAGGGGTGGACCGAGAAGTCGCCCGCGGCCACGAATTTCGGCACGTGGACGCCGGAGAGCCGCGGCAGGATCATCTGCTCCATCTCGAAGCCGACGACGGCCGCGGGGTCGTCGCCCTCGAGCAGGGTGGGGATCTTCATGAGGATCGGCATCCGGATGTCGGGCCGCGTGACCGTGCGCAGCGTCGCCATGCCGCCCGTGTGGATGAGCTCGCCGACGAGGAAGCCGTCGATCGTCGCGCCTCTCTGGATCGGGTTCGCCGCCATCTTGGTCAGAGTCCCCACGTCAAGCGGTCGGCGAGCATCGCGGGGAGCCCCGCGGCGCGGATCTTCTCGGCCGCGGCGTCGATGTCGTACGCCACCCGAAAGGTCGTGATCTCGGCCCGAGCGGTGTCGACGAGGGCGTACGCGGCGGCCGGATTGCCGTCGCGCGGCTGGCCGACGGACCCCACGATCGCGAGCCAGCGGCGCTGTGGAAGCAGCGGCACCGGGATACCCGCGACGGGCCGGAACGCCGTCGTCTTCGAGGCGCGCGCGGTGCCCGACGCGCCCGAGCCTTCCGGCACGTTGTAGAGCGCGGGCTTGTGCACGTGTCCGCACAGAGTGAGGCGCTCGGTCGTGGCACGGAGCGAGCGCGCCGCGTCCTCGGTGTCCGTGACGTACGACCACTTGGAGGGCGCGGAGGCGTTCGCGTGCACGCAGAGGAGGCCGTCCTCCGTGTGGGTCAGCGGCAGCCCCGCGAGGAAAGCACGATGCGCGGAGCCGAGCTGGTTCCGCGTCCACTCCAGGGCGACTTCCGCGGGCGAGGTCATCGAGCCGCCCCGTTCGCCAACGGCCGCATCGTGGTTTCCACGGAGCGCTATCCCGCCCTTTTCGACGTGGTCCATGAGCGTCGCGACGACCCATTCGGGATCCGCGCCGTAATTCACGTAATCGCCCAGGAAAACGAGGCGGTCCGCGTGCTGCTCCCGCGCGTGCGCGAGGCACGCCTCGAGCGCCTCGCGATTCGCGTGAATGTCGGCCATGAACGCGATGCGCATCGTGTCGATTCTGATCGTATCCTCTCCGGGACCCTCCCGCGGCGTCGCGGCTACACTTCAATCCTCCGCCGGAGGTGTCCGTGAGTCCGTCCCGAGGCCGTCTCGTTTCGCCCCCGTCCCTTGCCGCGCTTCTTTTCCTCGCGAGCGCCGCCGCCGCCCAGCCGTTCTCCGAGCCGCTCTTCTCGGAGATGCGCTGGCGGATGATCGGCCCGTTCCGCGGGGGGCGCACGGTCGCCGCGAGCGGAATCCCCGGGAACACGAACGTCTTCTACGCCGCCGCGAACAACGGCGGCGTGTGGAAGACCACGGACGCGGGACGCGTCTGGGCGCCGGTTTTCGACGAGCAGCCGACGGGCTCGATCGGCGTTCTCGCCGTCGCGCCGTCTCGTCCCGACACGCTCTACGTCGGAAGCGGCGAGGGCCTTCAGCGGCCGGATCTCTCCGTGGGCGACGGGATCTACAAGTCGACGGACGCGGGAAAGACGTGGATGCACCTCGGCCTCCGCGATGCCCAGCAGATCGCCGGCCTCGCCGTCCACCCGCGCGATCCGGAACGCGTTTACGCGGCCGTGCTCGGTCACCCGTACGGCGCGAACGCCGAGCGGGGAGTATTCCGCTCGGCGGACGGTGGGAAAACGTGGACGAAGGTGCTCTACAAGGACGAGAACACGGGCGCTTCGGCCGTGGCGCTCGATCCGGGAAATCCCGACGTTGTCTACGCGGTTCTCTGGGCGGCGCGCGAGGGTCCGTGGGAAAACGGCTCGTGGCAGGGGCCCGAGAGCGGGCTCTTCAAGTCGAGAGACGGCGGGACCACGTGGAAGAAGCTCACGAAAGGGCTCCCCACGTTTGCCGAGGGGCTCGGCCGCATCGGCTTCAGCGTGTCGCCGGCGGATCCGCGGCGGATTTACGCCACGGTGGACGCGGCCGACGGGAAGGCCGGGATATACGTGTCCGACGACGCGGGCGAAAGCTGGACGCGCACGAACGGCGAGTCACGCGTCTGGGGCCGCGGCGGCGACTTCGCCGAGGTGCGCGCGCATCCGAAGAACCGCAACGAAGTCTGGGCGGCGAACACGTCGACATACCGTTCCACGGACGGCGGCAAGACGTTCACGCCGGTGAAGGGCGCGCCGGGCGGGGACGATTACCACACGATCTTCATCCACCCGGAGAACCCCGACGTGATCCTGCTCGCGGCCGACCAGGGCGCGACGATCTCGGTGAACGGCGGGGCAACGTGGAGCAGCTGGTACAACCAGCCGACGGCGCAGCTGTATCACGTGTCCACCGACGAACGCTTCCCCTACTGGGTCTACGGCGGGCAGCAGGAGAGCGGCTCGGTCGCGATTGCGAGCCGGGGCGACCATGGAGCCATCAGCTTCCGCGACTGGCACCCCGTGGGGGCCGAGGAATACGGGTACGTCGCGCCGGACCCCCTCGACCCCGACGTCGTGTACGGCGGCAAGCTCACGCGCTTCCGCCATTCCACGGGCGACGTGCAGGACGTCTCGCCCGCTCCGCTTCGCGGGAAGTACCGTTTCCTGCGCACGGCGCCCGTCGTGTTCTCGCCCGCGGACCCGCACGTCCTTTTCTATGCGGGCAACGTCCTCTTCCGAACGACGAATGGCGGCAGGAGCTGGGACGTCGTCAGCCCGGACCTCTCTCGCGAGACGCCGGACGTCCCGGACTCGATCGGCGTCTATCGCAAGCCGGAGATGGCCAGGCAGCCGCGCCGTGGCGTCATCTACACCGTCGCCCCCGCGAAAAAGGACGTGAACGTGATCTGGGCGGGCACCGACGACGGGCTCATCCACCGCACGGCGGACGGCGGGAAGACGTGGGCGGACGTGACGCCGCCGGCCCTCACGGCGTGGAGCAAGGTGTCGCTGATCGACGCCTCGCCGTTCGACGACCTCACGGCCTACGCGGCCATCAACCGCTTCCGCCTCAACGACCTCACGCCGCACATCTTTCGAACCCACGACGGCGGAAAGACCTGGAAGGAGATCGTGAAGGGGCTGCCCGACGATCCCGTGAACGCGGTCCGCGAGGACCCGTTTCGGAAGGGCCTTCTCTACGCGGCCACGGAACGCATGGTCCACGTCTCGTTCGACGACGGCGAGAACTGGCAGCCGCTGCGGCTCAACATGCCCGCGACGTCGATCCGCGACCTCGTCACCCACGGCGACGACCTCGTCGCCGCGACCCATGGCCGCGGCTTCTGGATCCTCGACGACGTGACGCCGCTCCGGCAGCTCGACGCGAAGTGGGCCGCGGGCGCCCTTGGCCCACCTTTCCTTTACGCCCCGCAGTCGGCCGTGCGCGTGCGCCGGAACCGGAACACGGACACCCCGCTCCCGCCCGAGGAGCCGGTCGGCCAGAACCCGCCCGACGGTGCGATCCTCGACTACGTTCTCGGCGCCAGGCCGACGGCGGCCGTGACGCTCGAGATCCTCGACCATGACGGCGCACTCGTCCGCCGGTTCGCGAGTGACGACGCGCCCGAGCCGCTCGTCGAGCCGCTCGTCGTGCCGGCATACTGGGTGCGCCCGCCACGCCTCCTCTCGGCGGCGCCCGGCATGCACCGCTTCGTGTGGGATCTCCGCCTCCCGCCGCCGCCCGCACGAGAGCACGAGTACCCGATCTCGGCGATCGCGGGCGACACGCCGCGGGAACCCCTCGGACCGCTCGTCCCTCCGGGCACCTATACCGTGAAGCTGACCGTGGACGGCACGGCGTTCACGCGGACCCTGACGGTGAAGATGGACCCGCGCGTCGCCATGTCTCCGGCCGACCTTGCCGCGCAGTTCGCACTCCTCAAGAGGATCACGGGAGCGCTCGCGCGGGTGGACGCGGGGCACGTGAAGACGGCGGGGCGGCGGCATCGGGATCGCGGCTCGCTCGAGGCGGCGCTCCTCGGGGTCTACGGAATCGTCGAAGGCGCGGACGACCTCCCGACGACGCAGGCCGTCCTGGCGGTGGACGAGCTCGAGAAGCGGGTCGACGCGGCGCTCGCCGCGAAGGCAGACGCCCGCTAAGGCGGATGCCCGCTAAGGGCCGCCCTCGAGAGAAGGCCGAGCGACTCCGCGCGCGATTTCCTTCCCGTCACTCTCGCGAAAGAGGAGAACGCGCGTCGCGTCCGGCGTCTCCTGGACACGCGCCGCGAGGAGGTCGCCCTCGAAGGCCTCGCCGCGGAAGTCGGCCTCGAAGGTCAGCGGGGGAACGGCCGCGTTCGGGAGCGCCGTGAGGAGCGCGCGCAGGATCGTGACGTTGTTCGCGTGCGCGTTGAGGTCGAGGTCGTAGCGCGTCACCCGAAACGGCGTACCCACCGTGCCTGGCGCTCCGGCCCCGTCCTCGGGAGCGGCGAGGGGCTCGAACGAGTCTTCGATCAGGCGGGGCGGCGACGTCTTCGCGGCTTCCGTCACCTCGGGCGATTGGCGGAGGGGCCGCTTCTTCGCGACGTCGAGGAGAATCCAGCCCGACGTCGCCCGCGCCAGTTCCGTTCCGTCCGCTGCCGCGACGCGGAACTCGCGGAGCGCCCAGAGGCGGTGCACACCGGCCGGCCAGGTTTCGACCGTGATGTCCTCGCGCCACGCGGGCAGCGCGAGGAGCCTCAGCGTGAGGCGAGACAGGATCCACGTCTGGCCGCGCGCGAGGAGCACGTCCGAGCCCCACCCGAGAGCCGTCGCGTTGTTTCCGGCGGCTTCCTGGAAGAGGTCGAAGAGCGCGGGGAGGCGGAGGCGCGCGTCGGGGCCCATCTCGCTCGCGCGGACCCGAAAGTTTTCGCGCCAGACGTTCATCCGGCGGCCGCGTGCCGTTTCGCGAGGGCCGAGCGCTTCTCCCAGGTCTCGCGCGCGAGGGCCACGTCCTCGAGGAACCAGCCGAGCTCCGAGAGGAGCAGCGCCTGCGGGCCGTCCACGAAAGCCTTCGCGGGTTGGGGGTGGAAGTCCACGAGCACCATGTTCGCGCCCGCGACGACGCCCTGCGCCGTGACGTGCATGAGGTCGAGGATGCCGTCCGGCGCGCGGTCGCGCGAGCCGACCGAGTGGGAGGGGTCGATGCACACCGGGAGGCGCGTGAGACGTTTGACGACCGGTACGAGCGCGAAATCGACGAGATTGCGGTGCGGGTCGCCGAGATTCGTCTTGACGCCGCGAAGGCCGAAGATGATCTGCGATTTGCCCTCGCTCGCGAGGTATTCGGCGGCGTTGAGGGATTCGTTCAGCGTGATGCCGAAGCCGCGCTTCACGAGGACGGGAAACTCCGGCTGCCGGCCCACGGCCTTCAGAAGCTCGAAGTTCTGGATGTTGCGCGTGCCGATCTGGAGCATGACGCCGGTGGGCTTTCCCGTCTTCTCGAGGCACTCGGCGATCTCGTCCACGTGGCTCTCGTGCGTCACCTCCATCGCGATGACGCGGATGCCGTACTTGCCCGCGAGCGTGAAGACGTCCTTGAGGCAGCTCTTGCCGTGCCCCTGGAACGCGTAGGGGCTCGTCCGCGGCTTGTAGGCGCCCATCCGCGTCGTCGTGAGGGAGAACTCCTTGAGGGCGCGGAACATGGACTCGACGTTGTCGTTCGTGTCGACGGCGCAGAGACCCGCGAAAACATGCAGGCTCTCCTGCGAGAACTCCACGCCGTTGTACGTGAAGCCGCTCGCGCGCCGGTCGTCCTTGTGACGCCCGAGAACGCGGTACTCCTCGGAGACGCGCACGACCCGCTCGACGCCGGGCAGGACGCGGATGTCCTCGATCCCGAGGCGATGCGTGTCGCCGATGAGGTAGACCTCGGTCACCGTCTTCTGGGCGCCCTTCACGCGATGCACCCGCACCTCGATTCCGGGCAGGCCGCGCAGCGTGTCGAGGAGGTCGCGCTCGGCGGCCGTGTTCGCGGCGAGGGCGGGGTCGAGAAGGACGATCATTCCTTGGCCTCCGGAAGGCGGTCGACGCGGCCCTTCTTCGTCGTGCGGGCCGGATAGGAGCCGAGCACCTTGAGGTACGGGCATTCGGCCGTCAGGGAGGCGATGGCCCGCGCGGCCGCGTCCTCGGTCTGGGCGCCCTCGAAGTCCACGTAGAAGAGATACTCCCAGGGGTGGCGCGGCACGGGGCGCGATTCGAGCTTCGTGAGGTTGAGGCCGTGGGCGTCGAGAAAGTTCAGGCAATGCGCGAGCGCGCCGTGACGATGGGGCGCGGAGAAGACGAGCGAGGTCTTCGTCGGGATGCGCGGGTCGGGCGTCAGCGCCAGCGCCGAGACGACCACGAAGCGCGTCCAGTTCTCCTCCTGATCGGCGATGTCGCGCTTCAGGATGTCGAGAGAGTGGCGCTGCCCGGCCTCCTCGGAGGCGATCGCGGCGAGCGTGAGGTCGCCCGCCTCCTTCACGTGGCGCGCGGCCTCCGCGGTGTCGACGAAGGGCACCGCTGTCACGCCCGGGAGCTCGGCGAGGAAACGGGCGCACTGCGCGAGCGCCTGCGGATGCGAGACGACGCGCGTGATGCCGAGGAGGGAGGACTCGGGGAGGCCGAGGAGGCAATGGCGCACCTCGAGAATCTCCTCGCCCACGATCTTCAGCTCCGTGTGCCGGAGCAGATCGTAGGTCTCGTTGATCGAGCCCGCCGTCGTGTTCTCGATCGGGAGGAACGCATACCCGGCCGCGCCGGACTCGGCTTCGCGCAGCGCACGTGAGAAGGTCGGGAAGCCGCGAAACTCCATAGCCCCCTCGCGGTCGCCGAAGTACTTGCGCGCGGCGAGATGGCTGTACGCGCCCTCGGCGCCCTGGAACGAGACGCGGTGCGCGTTGCCGAGAGCGCGCTCTTTGACCCTCCGGTCGAGGAGGGTCTCCTCCTGGACCTTCACGGACATGGCGATGACCTCGCGGAAGATTTCCGTTGCGCGGAAGGGGTCGAGGCCCAGCTCGCGGGCGATGGACTCGACGCGGGCGAGGAGCCGTGCCTCGCGGTCGAGGTCACGCAGGAAAGGACCGCCCTTCGCTTTCAGGCGCCCCACATCGGCGACGTGCGCGAGGCGCGCGGCCAGCGTTTCGAGCAGACGGCGGTCCGTCTCGTCGATGCGCTGCCTCAGGATCTCGAGCTCGTCCATGGGGAGCGCATCTTACCGGGCGCGCCATGCGCGAGGCAGGCCGGTTCGTGCCCGCCAGCCCCCGGCTCGGCGCGACAGGGTCAATCCCGGGCGGTTCCGGATCTATATTCCTCCCGTGACTATTCCCCCCGTGACTGGGGCCGCCCGCCCAGCGACGGGAGGAGCATGAAACAGATCCGGGCCTTCATCGTGGACGACGAGCCCCTCGCGCGCGATTGGCTTCGGACGCTGCTCGCGGAGGAGCCCGGCGTGACGCTGGCCGGCGAGGCCGGGGACGGCCGCGAGGCGGTCACGGCCCTCAAGGCCGCGAAGCCGGACCTGCTCTTTCTCGACGTCCATGCGCTCGATTACCTCCTGAAGCCTTTCGAAAGGGACCGCTTCCGCCTCGCGATGGAGCGCGTGGCCGTGAAGACGGACGGCGTCATCAAGCTCGTGAGGCTCGCCGATGTGGATTTCATCGAAGCCGCCGGCCGCTACGTGACGCTCCACGTCGGCAAGGAGCAGCACCTCCTTCGGGAGACGATGAACGACTTCGAGGCGCAGCTCGATGCCTCGGTGTTCGCGCGCGTGCATCGCTCGGCCATCGTGAACCTGAACCGCATCAAGGAGCTCCAGACCGAGAGTCACGGCGAAGTGACGATCGTTCTCGAAGGCGGCCGCACGCTGCGCTGGAGCCGTAGCTACCGCGAGCGGCTCGAGACGCTTCTCGGCTCCGCGAGCTCCGGAGGCTGACATGAAGAGAAGGCTCGAGAAGGGGGCCGCGGCGAGCGCCCGGCCCGACTTCTCGGGCACCTGAAAGCTGAACACGGACCTGAGCGAGGACCCGCGCGAGAAAATGCAGGAAGCCCGCGGGACCTCCGGCGGTCGAGGCGGCGGAATGGGAGGCGGCGGTCGCCGCGGAGGCGGAGGTTCCGGCGATGGCGGCCCCGACTCGTCTTCCTTCCGGAGGGTCTACGACGCGCCGCTCGCGCCCTGAACGGATCGGCGCGGCTCGCGCGTCCTTGGGCGCCGCTCCGCGGTCCTCTACAATCCGCGCGATGCATCCCCGCCTGGCCGAAATCGCCACCTATCTCGAAGAGACGCGCGCCGCGGTCGTGCGCGCGGTCGAACATCTGTCGCCGGAAGACGCCGCGCGTCGCCCCGGACCCGAGGCCTGGAGCGTCGACGAGATCCTGACGCACCTCTCTCTCGTAGAGCCCGGCGTCGCGAAACGGATCGCCAAGAGCGTCGGAAAGGCGAAGGGCGAGGGGCTCGAACGCGAGACGTCCGTCGCGTCGGTCCTCGGCTCGCTCGACGGCGCCGCGTTCGAAATCCTGCGCGAGAAACAGGTCGCGCCGGAATTCGTGGAGCCGAAGGCCATCCTCTCGCTACCCGAAGCGCTCGCTGCGCTCGCGCGCTCGCGTGAAAGCCTCCGGCATGCGATGGGAGAGGCCGACGGCTGGGCGCTGGAGACGGTCGTCGCGCCGCATCCCCGCCTCGGGACGATCGACATGTACCAGTGGCTCGTCTTCCTAGGGGCACACGAGCGCCGCCACCTCGCCCAGATCGAGCGCACGATCGCGGCCATCACGGCGCCCTGACGCCCGGGCTTCTGCTATTCTTCGCGGTCCGATCGAGTGCGGTGGGAGTAGCTCAGTCGGTAGAGCGTCGGATTGTGGTTCCGAATGTCGCGGGTTCGATCCCCGTCTCTCACCCCAGTTTTTCAAAGCCCGTTTGCGCCCGTAGCTCAGCTGGATAGAGCGTCAGACTCCGGATCTGAAGGCCAGGCGTTCGAATCGCCTCGGGCGCACCACTTCATGCTGCTGCTACAGAAGCACTTCGAACGCTTCACGGTTCAGCCTCTTTCCGTCTTGGGGGCCGAATTGTCCGTGAATTGTCCGTGTCCGGCGATTGCCGTGACGTTTCCTTCGGCGGGAATTGCAGCGAGGTGCGCTTCCGTTCGGAGGAGCGCGGCCCGCTTGTCGTCCTGCGAGGCGATGTTGTAGCGGTTGAACATGGCGATAGTCCGGTGGCCGCTCAGGCTCATGGCTACCGTCTGAGGGACGCCCGCGCGGATCATGTTCCGCACAGCGGTTCGCCTTAGATCATGGAATAGCTTCCCCGGAACTGACGCGGCCTCGCATGCGCTGGCCCACGCCTTCCGAAAGTCTCCGACAGGGACGCCGCGCTCGTGGAAGACGTGCGGCGAGATCGCCGTCAGCTTCTCGCGGGATAGATACTCGCGGGCCTGCCATCGTCGCTCGATAAGATCCTTGAGAGCGCCGGTGAGCGGGAGCAAGCGACCGTGCCCGTTCTTCGACGTGGCGATTCTGACTTCGCCGCTGGCCCGATCCACGTTTTCCCAGGTCAGGCCGAGGATCTCTCCTTTTCTCCATCCGCTGAGATACGCGAAGCGCGCGACTTCGGCGACTGCGACCGGGAGCGCCGCCGCGACTTTCTCGAATTCGTCTTTTTCAAAGAAGCCCTGCCTCACGTTGTCTTCACGAAGCATCGGGAAATAAGGAACCCGCGAAATTCTTTCCTGCTTGCGGGCCAGGTGATACGCGCCGCGAAGCGCGGCGAGGTCACGGTTAACGGTGGCGGGAGCCTTTCGCTTCGTCGGTCCTGTCTTGATGTCGAGTTCGGCCGCGATGAATGCCTCGATTCGCTTCGTCGTCACATCGACCGCCCGGAGGTCTCCGAAGAATGCGCGGACGGTCGCGACATTAGATTTAACCGAGTAGAGCGACTTAGCGCCCTTCATTTCCAGAGAGAGAAGGAATGAGTCCAAAAGCTCGCTGACCGTGACCCGCTCTTGTTCCGGCCCGATGAAGCGATCCCCGTGCTTCTCTCCGAGCCGAGCCCTAAGCCTCTTCGTGGCCTCCTTCTCCGTCCGGCCGCCTGGCTCTCGAAACTCCTTCCCCCTGACGTAGTAGGCGAGCCAAAACACAGCCCCGCGCTGAAAGACTCTTCCTTCCGATCTCATTTCTCCTCCTCTCGCATAGACGGTTTGATCCGGCTACGTCACGGGGGAAGACTAGCGCCCCTGCCGGGTCGCTATAAATCGGGAAATCCCGTGAGTCGAGAAGCGGACGTTCCCGCCGATCTTCACGGTGAACGGAAGCTCGCGGGCCTTACGGTAAAGAGTGTCTGTGGAGACCGAAAGCCGCCGGGATGCCTCGTCAACGTCTAGGAGGCGGTCCTCCTCCTGTGGCCGTGGCGCGCCTTCCGCGTAGAGCCGCGCCCACAGGCCCGCCTTAAGCCGCTCCGTCTCTCCAATGGCCTCCGCGAGCGCTTCGGCACCGAGGCTACCGGCCACTTCCCCGGCGGTCTGTAAAGCCTCCTGGAAGGCATAGAGAGGCAGTCTGGCCGCCACCGACACGAGGGAGCGGTCCCGCCCCGCTGGCGCCCCGTCCCCCGTGGCGGGCTCGTCCTGCGAAGGCGGAGGCGGAGGCGCTAGACGGCGCCGGAACGGGAGGGGCGCGGTCATATGTCCTTTTCGCCTGCGCGATCGGCTCGCCGCTGAGGTTTTGCAGTTATCAAAAGAATACCCCATTTTAACACAAATTTGGCAGGTCCGTTTAGGGCTGTCGTGTCGCATAACCGACTAGGACACGAGACTTGGACACAGGCCGCGTTTGTCCGGCTACGTAGCCGTCGATTCGACCACTCCGCCGAATTCACAATCGGTCAACAGCCGGTCCCCGATCCAAAAGACCGACTCAAGGGGAAGATATGCGACCGAATTTTATGCTCTCAGCCGACGCCGCCGCCGCCATCGGCATCAGACCGCAGACGCTGAGGAAATGGCGAACACAAGGACGTGGCCCGCGTCATACGCACATCGGGGGACGCGCCCACGGTTGGATTTCGTATGACTCGAAAGACGTAGAAAAATGGATCGAGGCCGAGCGGGCAAAGGCTCAGCAATGAGCGCGCCCGAGCTCAGCATGGCCCGTGCTTACCTGGCGGCGCTAACCGGCGAGGCCGACCCGATCGTCACGTTTCAGACCTTCGACGACGCAGCGGCGAAGGCGCATCCCGATCCGCTCGCCCACGTTCTTCACGGAACGTTTGACCAGCACGCGGCCGAACTGATGAAGCTGAACGAGAAGGGCGCCGGGGTTTTTGTAATGGTAAACGAAGGGGACGGGAAGGGCCGCAGGGCGGAGAACGTCACCCGCATTCGCGCCGCGTTCGTCGATCACGACACGCCCGATACCCGCCCGCTCGCAATGACGCCGAGCTTTTCGGTCACAACGTCACCCGGCAAGCGGCATGACTATCTTTGCGTCGAGGGCGATCTGCCGCTCGAACAGTTCAAGCCGCTGCAAAAGGTCTTAATCGAACACTGCGGCTCCGACCCCGGTGTAAACGACCTTCCCCGCGTGATGCGTGTGCCCGGTTTCTACCACCGGAAGGGAGAGCCCCGCCTCGTCACATTCGAACCAGGGTCCGGGCAAACACACACGTTGGAAGAGATCCTCGGCGCACACGAGAAGGCATGGGAGACGGTTGCAACCGAGACGGCGACGACGACGACCGCGACGGCCGCGACGGTGACTATCCCCGGCCCGGCCGTTAGCACGAGCACCAGCACGAGCACCGGGGGCTTCGATGTCGTCGCCAACCCAACTAGGCGCGACAAGCTCGTTCGGATCGCCCGCGACAAGGCCGCCGAACGCAACTGGACCGAGGGAAACCGTCACGCTTCGGCGACGGCAACGGCCGCGCATGCCCGGAAGCTGGGACTTGACGCCGAAGAGATTTTTCAAATCGTAGCCGACTTTATTGAGCGGGCTGGGAAGACGCGCGAAGAAGCGAAAGACATCGTTGAGTGGACCTTAGCTAGCGTCGCGCCCGATCCCGCCGAGGCCGATATGGGGCGTTCAAGGTACATCGGGCACGTAAGCGAAGGCTCCGCACACGAGACCGAAATCGAGCGATATTTCCGCAGCCCGTCCGAAGTCCTGCATACCCGGAAGCCGCGAAAGCCAATCTCGACCGGCATTGAGAGACTCGACGAGCATACGGGCGGAGGTCTGTCGCCGGGAGATTCCGCGATCTTCGGGAGCGGCCCCGGTGGCTTAAAGACAACGCTCTTTGTAAATATCGTCGAGACGATGTCACGTCCGGACACCGCCATCTGCTTCCTTGCGTGGGATGAGCGCGAAACCACCGTCGCAGCGAAGCTCGGCGCACGCTTCGGGGAGGATTACTCGACGCTCGACTCCGAGCACCCCGGCGCGCTTGAAAGCCTCACGGGCCGACTCGATGGACGCGGGGCGTTTGTGAGGTTTGTCGATCCCGCATCCATGATGCCGTTCGAGGATATCGCTGAGACCTTCGACCGCATCGCCCCGCCGGGACGCACCCGGATTTATGTTGTGGACCTTTTGCAGTTGATGGAGTCGCGCACGATTAGCGACGGCGACACGGAGGTCACAGAACTGAAGAAGATCGTCGAGGCTCTCCTTCGCGTGAACCGCCTCCAGGAGTCAATCCTCCTCGTTGCATCCGAATCCACGAAGGCCGCGATCTCACTTGAAGCGGTCGAGGCCAATCCGCTCGGGATCTTTGCGGGAAGCCGGAAGATGGCGAGCCGCTTCGACCTCCCGGTGGCGATGGCGAAGACCGACGACGTAACCGTGAAGGTCTTCGTGGCGAAAAACCGCCTCGGGCCGGCCGGAACGTTTCTGATGCGTCTCGACCCGGCCACATGGCGCGTTGAATCGCTTAGCGAGGACGAGGCACGGGCGGACGCGGACTCGGTCGTCGTCCGGAAGCGCAAGGCGCTCGGAAAAGAGATCCTCCACGTTCTGCCGCTCGCTAGTTTGCCGGGGATGTCTCGTCGCCGCATCCAAGATGCACTTCGCGCCCGGAACGTACGCTTCCGGGCGTCAGACATCGGCCCGGCTATCGAACTGCTCTCTCGGGACGGGTTCGTCGTTCAAAACGATGGGGCTCGCGGCAGCCTCTTGGCGAACCTCGCCATCGGAGTGAATCCGGAGGGGCCACAGGTGCAGGCGTGGTGACCGCTTCCACCGCTTCCCACCGCTTCCCGACCGCTTCCCGGAAGCACTCAATTCCCGTCAGCGACCGCTTCCACCGCTTCCCCCCCCCCTAGGGGGGAAGCAGTGGATCGGACGCGGAGGAGAGGAGGGAGGGATGGATCGACCGCTTCCCGAGACCCGAGGCCAAAAAGAGCACTATGAGGCCCCCGCCTCCCGCACCTTCCGGCGCTGAAAATACCGGCGGTTTGATTCCCTTGTTAACAGGCGGCCTATCGGTGTAGCTCGCCATCGCCGGTTTGCAGCGACTTGCCGCGACATCGCACCGTCGCTCCACGCCTCGATGGCGAGCCGTCTCTCCTCGCGCCGCCGCGCTATTGCAGCCTTGGATTCGGTTCGGGCGGCTTCATGGGCCGCCCCGGCGAGGATCACGGAGAGGTGGATACAGCCCCCCCTGTGCCTCCGGGAAGGCAAGTCCAGCACGCGCAGACCCGATCATCGGCACGGGCGAGCCCGATCTCACCCCGGCGTACTAGCGCGGCGATCTCGTCTTCTAGAACGCCTACGATGCGAAGCGAGAGCCGCTCGCCAATACCGGGCCGCAGGACTTCATAATCGTTTAGAACGTGAGTAGCAAGGTCGAGGACTTGCTCGGTCCAGTCCGCCGTGGCGGGGAGTCGTTCGGTCATTTTACCTCCGGGGGCGGGAAAACGGGGAGCCCACAGAGGACGATAACCCTTAGACGTTGTTCGTTTCGACGCCCCGCGTCGGCCGACGCGCCTCCGCCACGTGATCGGTGAGACTGTCCCTTGAAGGGAGCCGCCGCCGGTTATAAGGCATTGCGCCGGGCCGGGGCTTGGGCCTCGGGGCGGGGACCGACTCGGCCCCCTAGACGGCCGCCCCGCCCCGAGAAGGCCACGAGGCGGCCCCTTGGGGCGGTCTAGGCGGTCTTGCGGGTCAGCCGAATCCATTCGGGCGCGGCTTCTATCTCTACCACGGCTTCGGGCGCGGTGGCCGCCGCGAAGATCTCGCCGGGCGTAAAGGACCGAGCCTTCGAACGGCACCCCAGCCGGAAGAGCCATACGGAGTGTTCTTCGGGGAGGGCGTTTGCCCGGACGTATTCTTCCCATTCGGGCGGCAGGGCCACGTCAAGGTTCACGACGATATCCGCCAAAACCTCCTCGGGAGTTTGTCCCGCTACCCCGGCGCGGGCGAGCGCCTCGCGGTTGTTTTTCGTCAGGAGTCGAGCCTCGAAACTCTGGATCTTCTCGGCTGGCGTGGCGGTAGTGTTTTTCCTCATGGCTTTCCTCTTTCTGCGCGGGCATCCTCGCCCGGCCCCGCCATCTTCAAAGCTCCTGCTCGCCCACGTCACTAGGCAATATGTATCCTTCTTTTGTGGTAAGGGTTCGCAAGTGTCACGCCTTTTTTGGAGCAAAGGACGGCGATGGGTGAGCTACTTCGCCTCGGTCAGCGCAGGGCGAACACGCTTCACGATGCCGAACACCGTGGCCGGTGCCCACGGCTCGCCCGTTCTTGACGCGATGCCTTCGGCGTTCAAGGTCGCGGCTATCTTCTGGAAGGACAGGCGCGCGCCCTTCATCGGGCTCCCGTGCCGTCGGAGCTTCAGGATGCGGTCGAGGACGGCTGCTTCTGCCGGTGTGGCTCCAAAAGGCTTCCGTCCTTCGCAGCGGCCTTTGCTCCGGCGGATGCGCTCGCGGGCGGCGCGGAGCTTAAGCACAGTGACGCGCCGGTCGAATTCCGAGACGGACGCGAGTACCTGACGGATAAGTCTCCGCGTCGGGTCGCTGTCATCCGGTGCTGTCAGCTCGATGCCTTCGGAGTCGAACACCTTCACGCCGCGAGCGCGGAACTGTTCGAGGATCGTCTCGGAGACGATGTAGTCGCGGGCGAGCCGGGACGCATTTTCGAGGAGGACGATTCGCACGCCGTTTGATTCGACGCGGTCGAGGATGGCAGCGAGGCCGGGCCGGTCCTCAAGATCCTTTGTTCCCGAGACGCCCCTGTCCTGATACGTCTCGATGATGGTCAGCCCGGCGTGCTTGGCATAGGCGGCCACGGCGGCGGCCTGACGCGGGAGCCCGTCGCCGTCAACCTGGCCGAGACCCGAAACCCGAAGGTACGCGATGGCCTGTTTTTTGTCTCTCATGCCCTAACAGTATGGCCTGATATGGCGCTTGTCAAGAGAATTTCTACAGAATTACTATCAGAGCGAGGGGCGGGTCCCCGACGAGAGCGCCCCTCTCGCCTCGCCCCTCTCGCCCCTTGAACGGTGCGGCATCGCCCGATGCGGCATCGCTCGATGCGGCTAGGGGAGTGTGGCTTACTGCCGGGCGGAGAGACTGAGGGGGCGGCGCGGCGCGGGGGGTGAAGTGCCCTGGCTCTGCGGAAGAGGTGGGGGTGAGCCCCGTGCCAAACGTCCGCACACCGAGCCCGCGATTAGGTATCCATCGGCTACCGTCCGTAGCTGGAGAGACCCCCCCCGCCAGCCCGGCATCGCCCCGGCCGGAGCGAATTTGGAAGTGGCGTGTGCCCTTCTTGATATGTGGTCGGCTAGGAAACCGAGGCCATCGGTTTTCGCCGCGCGATCCGGTGAGGAGCCTGCGCGATCACGACCGGGGGGAGGGTTATGGCGTGCTTCCACCTGCGTACAGTTCAGGGTGCTCGGCCGCGTGCTGCCTGGTCGCCGCGTCACGTTCGATGACCCGCTGGAGTATGAGCGATTGAAGCTTGGCGTTCTCGGCGCTACGATTTGGCGCTAACGAGGGCGGCAGGAAAAAATAAGCCAGACTGGACCCGCTGCTGACGTTACTCGCCTTCGCCGCTTGCTCCCTGATCTGTTCGTCGAGTGCCCGCACTCTCGAGAAATCCGGTTGGCTCGCGTTGAGCTTCTCGTTGACCGCCGCGAGGTCTGCCTCGATCTCCCCGATGATCCGCACGATGCCTTCCGGGGAAAACTCGCCATACAACATGCCGGCCGGAGTCTCATGGTCAAGGTATGCGCCGGCCTCGCTCAACTGGCGGTTGCGCTCGACATCCTCCGGCGTAAGGTCACCCTGCACATTGGGAACGATAATGAAGAAGACGCGCTGTTGATGCCCTGATGCGCCGACAATCCCGCACGCATCCGACTTTGCGAGCAAGGCAGGGAGCACCTCGCCCTTCAAATGCGGACACGGCCTCTTGGCGGGGGTCCAAACGTCAACGCGCGGAGGAGGCACGGCGCGTCGCACCGGCGTATCCCTCGTGATCTGTTCAATCATGCGCTGTGTCGCGTCGGTCGCGTCGGTCGTACCGTTCCCCGCACCCGAAGACCCGGACCGCAAGGCCTGCATACGCGAAGCGCGGCTCGCGTTCATCGAGTCCAATGTGGATTGCATTGCCGCGCGTCGCGCGATGTCGTTCGCCTCTTGTGCGGCCCTCGCGGCCGCTTGTGCGGCCTGAGCGGCTTGCTGGGCATCAAACGCGGACTGGGCTTGGGCCGTTGAGCTAACGACGAAGAGTGCGGCGGCGACAGCGGGGAGCGTCAGCGTTCGTCTCAAGAAAAGGCCTCCTTCGGCAAAGGGTTCCTCCGAGTCTACCCTCGCTGCGCCCGCTACGCCCGAACGGACTGCGCTAGAGATAAGGTCACGGCGGCGGAGAGCCCCGCCCGTCTCGAAGGCATCGGAATTCGGCCGTCGGTGTCCGCTTTTTGTCCGTGTACCCCTGCCGAAAGGACCCGAAGGAAAGAGAAAGCGGGGGCTCGCAACCCCCGCTATGCAACGCTATGACCGCATCGTTCGGCAGGCTTCGGCGGCCGGGACGGACTCCGGATCTGAAGGCCAGGCGTTCGAATCGCCTCGGGCGCACCATACTTGCTCGGGTGGCGCTACGATGAAATGGCATGCCACGCCCTCCCGGCCGTTCTCCCGCCGCCGTCGCGCTCCGTGACTCGCCCTATTCAGCCCTGCTCGCGAAGATGGCGACGCATCGCGGCGAGGTCTATCCGCTGCACGTCGGCGACACCTGGAAGCAGGCGCCGGAAGGCGGCCGGCCCGAGGAGCTCGGGCGCGGCACTCCCGGCATCAACCGCTACACGGACGTCTGGGGACTCACGGAACTGCGCGAGGCGATTGCGACAAGAACCGCGGCGCGGACGGGCGCCGCTGTTTCACGCGGAAGCATCCTCGTGACCGGAGGAGCCACGGCCGGTCTCATGGCGGCCGTGGGCGCGCTCGTTTCGCCCGGCGAAGAGGTGCTCCTCCTCGCGCCACGCTGGCCGCTCATCGAGGGACACGTGCGAATGGCGGGTGCGACGCCGGTCGAGGTACCGCTGCTCATGGGGGCCCTCTACCTCTCGCCGGAAGCCGCCGTCGCGGCCGTCGAGGCGCATGCCACGGAGAAGACCGTCGCCTTGTACCTGAACACGCCGAACAATCCGTCGGGCCGCCTGATCCCGCGCGCGTCGCTCGCGGCCCTCGCCGCCTGGGCGCGGCGGCGAGATCTGTGGATCTTCGCCGACGAGGTATACGAGGACTACGCGTACGCCGGTCCGCACGCGTACGCCTTCCCGTTCGCGCCCGAGCGGACGGTTGCCGCGCACTCCCTGTCGAAGGCCTACGGCCTCGCGGGCGCCCGCCTCGGCTGGCTCGTCGGGCCGGAGGCCGCTCTCTCTCAGATCGTGAAGTTCGGCGCGCACACGATCTACAGCGCGCCGACGGCGTCCCAGCACGCCGCGCTCCTCATCCTCGCGGGCGCGGGCGATGCCTGGGTCGCCGAGGCGCGCACCGAATACGCGGCCACCGGCGCCGAGGCCGCACGCCGGCTCGACGTCCCGGCGCCCGAGGGCGGGACGTTCCTGTTCGTGGACGCCGCGAGGGCCCTGGACTCTCGCGGACTCATGGGCCTGCTCGAGGACTGCGCGGAGAAAGGGCTCTTCCTCGCACCCGGCCCCAGCTTTGGCCCTTTCCCGACGCACGTGAGGCTCTGCTACACGGCGGTCCCGCCGGTCGCCGCCCTGCGCGGCGTGGACATCCTCGCGAAGCTCCTGGGGGAATAGGGGTCGATTCCCCGGCGTTATCGAAGCATGTCGGAAACCCTGACTCTCCCCGTCCTCCCCCTTCGCAACGCCGTTCTCTTCCCCGGCGTCAGCTTCCCGATCTCGGCGGGGCGCGCCGGAACTCTGCGCGCCATCGAGCACGCCATCCGCCAGCCGGACTCGCTCATCTTCGCGGTGGCGCAGCGCGCCGACGTCGAACGCGTGACGCCGGAAGGCCTTTACACGATCGGCACGATCGCGAGCGTGAGCTCGCTCCAGCGCGGGCCGGGTGGGATGCGCCTGCTCCTCGAGGGCAAGCGGCGCGGCATCGCGATGCGCGTCGTCGAGAAGCCGAACGGCATGATGGAAGCCGTCGTCGTGGACGCGCGGGAGATGGCGCCCACGGATCCGAAGGACCCGCTCTTTTCCGCGCTCCACAAGGAAGCGCGCGAGCGCGCCGCCGAGCTCGGCACGAAGATGGGTCTGCCGGACGACGCCGTCGAACAGTTCCTCGCCCAGGTCGACCAGCCGGGGCTCCTGGCGGACCTCGTCGCGGGGTATATCGACATCCCGACGCCCGAGAGGCAGCAGCTTCTCGAGACCCTCTCGGTGGAGGACCGCCTGCGCCGCGTGCTCGTGCACGTACAGAGGCAGATCGGCGTCCTCGCGGCGCAGGAAGACATCCACTCGAAAGTGAAGGCGCAGATCGGCGACCGCCAGCGCGAGATGCTGCTCCGCGAGCAGCTCCGCGCGATCCAGAAGGAGCTCGGCGAGGGCGAGGGCAAGGATGCCGCCGACCTCGAGGAGCTCAAGAAGAAGCTCGAGGCGCATCCGCTGTCCGAGGACGCCCGGAAAGAGGTCGATCGCGAGCTGTCGCGCCTCGAGCGGATCGGGCGCGAGTCGATGGAGTCTCAGGTCATCCGCACCTTCCTCGAGACCGTCGCCGAGCTGCCGTGGGGCGTCCGCAGCGACGAGAAGCTGGACGTGAACGAGGCCTCGCGCGTCCTCGACGAGGACCACTACGCGCTCAACGACGTGAAGGACCGCATCCTCGAGTTCCTCGCCGTGCGCCAGATGAGAGCGGCGGTCAAGGACGCGCCCGCCGGCAAAGGGCGCATCCTGCTCTTCGTCGGCCCTCCGGGCGTCGGCAAGACCTCCATCGCGAAGTCCATCGCGCGCGCGATGGGCCGCAAGTACGTGCGCATCGCGCTCGGCGGGGCGCGCGACGAGGCCGACATCCGCGGCCACCGAAGGACGTACGTCGGCGCGATGCCGGGCCGCATCCTGCAGGGGCTCAAGCAGGCGGGCACGAAGAACCCCGTGTTTCTCCTCGACGAGATCGACAAGCTCGGCGTGTCGTTCCAGGGCGATCCCGCGAGCGCGCTCCTCGAGGTGCTCGATCCGGTGCAGAACGACTCGTTCACGGATCACTATCTCGGCCTGCCGTTCGACCTGTCCGAGGTTCTCTTCATCGCGACGGCGAATCTCTCCCAGGGCATTCCCGCGCCTCTCCTCGACCGGCTCGAGCTCGTCGAATTCACGGGCTACACCGAGATGGAAAAGCTGATGATCGCGCGGCAATACCTGGTGCCCCGCCAGCTCGGCGAGAACGGCCTCACGGCCCAGCAGCTCACGCTGACGGGCGGCGCGATCGCCGAAGTCATCACGAGCTACACCCGCGAGGCGGGCGTGAGGCAGCTCGAGCGCGAGCTCGGAAAGCTCGGGCGCAAGGTCGCGCGGCGGATCGCGGCGGGCGAGGTCACGGGCGTCACCGTCGATACGGCGGACGTCTTTCCGATCCTGGGCAAGAAGCGCGTGCATCCCGAGAAGAAGATCGTCACGGACCAGGTGGGTCTCGCCACCGGCATGTACTACACGCCGGCGGGCGGCGACATCATGTTCATCGAGGCCATGCTCATGAAGGGGAAGGGCGAGGTGGTGCTGACGGGCCAGCTCGGGGACGTCATGAAGGAGTCGGCCCGCGCCGCCTGGACGTACGCGCGCTCGCACGCGGCCCTCCTCGGCATCCCGGACGACGCTTTCGAGCGAGATCTCCACATCCACGTGCCGGCGGGCGCGATCCCGAAGGACGGGCCGTCCGCGGGCATCGCGATGGCCACGGCGATCGTGTCGGCCCTCTCGAAGATACCGGCCAGGCACGACATCGCGATGACGGGCGAGATCACGCTCTCGGGCCGCGTGCTTCCGATCGGGGGGCTCAAGGAGAAGGTGCTTGGCGCCGTCCGCGCGGGTATCAGGACGATCGTGATCCCGAAGGACAACGAGGCCGATCTCGCCGATCTGCCGAAAGAGGTCCGCGACATGATCACCGTGCACCCGGTCGACGATCTCGGCGAGGCGCTGGCCGTGACGCTGCGGGGGGCGGCCCTCCGGGGCGGGCTGCTGCTCTTGCGCGGCGACGGTCCGGCGCCCCAGGCGGGCATCGTCTCGAACTGAGAAGGCGGGGAAGGGTCACGGCCGCCCCCCACTGAGAAACCGCTTTTCCAGGAGGAGGAACGCCGGGACGGAAAGGGCAGCGAGGGCGGCCGCGGTGAGGTAGGCCGCCGCGAAGCCGAAGCGCTGGATGACGCCGCCGAGCGCGATCGAACCCGTGCCGATGCCGATGTCGAACGCCGCGATGATCGCCCCGAAGGCGGCGCCGCGCCGTTCGGGCGCGACGAACTTCGTCACGTGAGCCGCGTAGACGGTGTACATGTTCCCGAAGCCGGCGCCGAAGAGGACGGCGGCCAGCACGAGGCGCGGGGCGGTCGTCGCAAAGGCGAGGGCGACGAACGAGATGGAGACGAGGACGAGGAGCGGCATGAGGAGGCGGCGCGGCCCGATGCGGTCGGCGTATCGCGCCACGAACGGCCGGATGAAGAGCACGGTGAGCGAGAAGGCGGCGAAGAAGAGGCCCTTCGGAACGATTCCGCTCTTCTCGGTGAAGATCGCCACGAAACTCGTCACGCCGCCATAGCCGAAGCTGCAGAGAAAGAGGCTCATCGACAGGGCGAGGACGCGCCACTCGACGAGGTCCCGCGTGAAGAAGGGCGTGCCCGGCGCCGGCGGGGTAGCCGTCGATTCCGGGAGACGCCAGGCGAGAGCCGCCATCACGATGTTGAGGATTCCCACCGAGAGACAGAGCGCTCCCCAGCCGCGGCGGTACACGGCCAGCCCGAGGATCGGCGCGAAGGCGGTCGCGAGCACGGTCGCCATGCCCCAGTAGCCGATGCCCTCCGCGCGCCTGCCCGGCGGGATGAGGCCGGTCATGTAGGCCGCCGAGGCCGAGAGGAGCCCGGACCAGAAGAGGCCGTGGAGGAAGGCGAGCCCGACGAGCAGGCGCCAGCTCGACGTGAACGCGTAGGCCACCGAGAAGCCCGTGATCGCGAGGCTCGAGACGAGGAGCATACGGCGGCGGCCGAAGCGGTCCGCGAGCGCGCCCGTGAACGGGGCCGACAGCGCCGAGGCGTAGGTGAGAAGGCCGAGAAACAGTCCCGCGGCCACGGTGCTGCCGCCCAGGTCGAGGATGCGGAAGGGCGCGGTCGGGAGGAGCTGGAAGAGGGACAGGAAGACCGTGAAGGTGAACCCGCACAGGAGAAAGAACGGGCGCGAGAAGAGGCGGTCGTTCCCGGTCACGACGTCAGTCTAGGCCAGCAAAAAGAGGCCGCTCGAAGGCGGCCGGAGGAGGAGACGTGCGCTGCCCCTCTTTCGCACGCCGCATGCCAGCACGATCGCGCCGAAACGACGCTCGGGCCGATCAGGCTTCGAGGACGATGTCGAAGCGCTCGTGATGCAGGTGCTCGTCGCTCTGGACGTGGACCGGCATGCCGATCTGCTCCTCGAGCTCTTCCACGAGGCGTCGCTCTTCCCCCACGAGGGCGCGGTAGATCTCCGGATGGACGCGCAGCACGAGCGAGTGCGCCTCCCCGACCTCGACCCGTCTCAGGACCTCGCGGCGGATCTCGAGGACGATCGTGGGGACGCTCTTCGTGCGGCCGGAGCCGGCGCAGTAGGGGCACGGCATGGTCAGCGCCCGCTCGAGGCTCTGGCGCTGCCTTTTCCGGGTGATCTCGACGAGGCCGAACTCCGAGACCGGCAGCATCCGGTTCTTCGAGCGGTCCTTCTTCATCTCGGCCTCGAGCGCGGTGATGAGCTCCTTGCGGTGCTCCTCCTCCTCCATGTCGATGAAGTCCACGACGAGGAGTCCGCCGAGATCGCGGAGCCGGATCTGCCGCACGATCTCCTGCACGGCTTCGAGGTTCGTCTTCACGACCGTGTCTTCGAGACGCTTCTTGCCGACGAATTTTCCCGTGTTCACGTCGATCGCGACGAGCGCCTCGGTCTGGTTGATGACGATGTAGCCGCCGGACTTGAGCCAGACCTTCGACTTGAGCGCGTTCTCGATCTCGAGGTCGACGCCGTACTCCTCGAAGAGCGAAGCCGACTTGCGGAAGAGCTTCACCTTCGAGACGAGCGCGGGCTGCACCTGATCGAGGAACTCCACGATGCGCTGGTATTCCTCGTCGTCGTCCACCCAGAGGGTCGTGAAATCCGAGCCGAAGATGTCGCGCGCGGCCCGAAGCGTGAGGTCGAGATCGCGGTGCAGGAGGGTCGGCGCGCCGGCGCGCTCGCCCTTCTTGCGGATCTGCTCCCAGAGCTTCGTGAGGTAACGGCGATCGGCCGCGAATTCGTCCGCCGCGCGCCCCTCGCCCGCCGTGCGCACGATGTAACCGCCCGGGCCCTTCTTGAGCGCCAGAAGGATCTCCTTGAGCCGGGTGCGCTCGTCCTCGTTCTCGATGCGCCGCGAGACGCCGATGTGGTCGATCGTCGGCATGTAGACGAGCGTGCGCCCCGGGAGGGTCACGTGCGTCGTGACGCGCACGCCCTTGTGCGCGATCTGGTCCTTCGTGACCTGCACGACGAGCTCCTGCCCCTCGCGGAGCAGCTCGTCGATCGACGGCAGAACCGGCTTCGGGGCTGTCTCGCCCTCGCCCGGGGCGGGCGCGCCCTCGGAGGGAGCCGGGGACGCCTCGAAGGCCGCCGCGGCGCCGCCGCTACCGAAGGCGTCGAAGTCGTCCACTTCCTCTCCGACATCGGCCACGTACAGGAAGGCGTCCTTCTCGAGGCCGACGTCCACGAAGGCCGACTGCATGCCGGGCAGGACGCGCGTCACGCGCCCCTTGTAGATGTTTCCGACCGTGCCGCGCTGCTTCCGGCGCTCGATCTGCACCTCAGCCACGCTCCCCTCCTCGAGGACGGCGACGCGCGTTTCGCGATCGGAGGCGGAGACGAGAAGCTCTTTCGGCACGCGGGGAGTGTACGCGGGGGGTTCCCTAGACGTTCACGTAACGGCGGTACGCGACGGACAGCATGAGCCCGACCATGCACCACGTCGCGATGAGCGAGGACCCGCCGTAGGAGACGAACGGCAGCGTGATGCCCGTCGTGGGCATGACGCCGACGTTCATCGCGACATTCACGAGCGCCTGGACCGCGATGTTGAGGACGAGCAGGATGACGAGAATCGACCCGCCGCGGTCGCGCGCGTCCCGCGCGAGCGCGAGGGAGCGTGCGATGAGGAAGCCGTAGAGCGCGAGAAAGACCGCGACGCCCACGAACCCCCACTCCTCGGCGAGCGCCGCGAAGATGAAGTCGGTGTGGCGGACGGGCAGGAAACCGAGCCGGCTCTGGGTTCCCTGCTTCCAGCCCTTGCCGAGGATGCCGCCCGAGCCGATCGCGATTCGGGCCTGCCGGACCTGGTAGCCCGCGCCCCGCGCGGCGAGGTTCGGATCGAGGAACGTGCGGATCCGGTCCTTCTGGTAGTCCTTCAGGAGGAACCACGAGCCACCGACGGCGAGCGTCGCCGACACGATGAGGACGGCCCACCAGCGCCCTGGGAGGCCGCCGAAGAAGAGCGCCGTGAGGAGGAACGGCAGGTACGTGAGCGCGACGCCGAGGTCCGGCTGCAGCATGACGAGAATCACCGGCACTCCGATGGCCGCTACCAGCGCCCAGATCGTTCGCGAGCGCAGGAGAGCGCGGTCGTCGTTCTCGAGGATCCACGCCAGGAGCAGCGCGATCGAGATCCGGGCGAACTCCGACGGCTGGAGCTGGAACCCGCCGGCCACCTTGACCCACGACTTCGCCCCCGCGATCCGCGTGCCGAACATCGGCAGCCAGAGGAGCACGAGAAGCGTGAGGCCATAGAGGCCCGGCGAGTACTGCAGGAGGATGCGGTAGTCGACCGCGAGGAGAGCGCCGGCGGCGATGAGGCCGAGGACCGCGAAGAAGATCTGCTTTCCGGCGAGATCGGCGCGCGGCGTCCCGGCGGTCGTCGAGACGACCATCCCGATCCCGATGGCCGTGAGCGCGAGCGCGAGAAACAGGATTCGCAGGTCGAGGCGCCTCGGAAGGACCTCGGCCAGCCGCGACATAAGTCAGTTCGCCCGCGCGGGAGCGCGGCCCAGCGGGCGCCCGGCGACCTCGGCGAGCAATTCGGGCGTTCCGCCGCGGCTCTTCGCGATCCAGTATTCGGCGAGGCGCGCCGCGAGGGGCGCCGCGACCGACGCGCCGTGCTCGCCGTGCTCGACGAACACCACGACCACGACCTTCGGATCGTCCCTGGGCGCGAAGCTCGCGAACCAGCCGTGATCGCGCAGCTCCTTGGGGAGGAGGTGGCCCTTTTTCGCCTCCTTCTGCCCGACGACCTGAACGGAACCGGTCTTGCCGCAGAGGTCGAGGCCGGGCACGCGGGAAGCGTACGCGGTCCCGCCGGGCATGTTCACGACGCGCCACAGACCCTCGACGATCGTTTCGTGCGCGCCGGGCGGATAGGGGATGGATTCCTTCGACTCGGGCCGGTACACGAAGCGCTCGCCCGTCCGAACGTTCTCGCCGATGTGGAAGAGGTGCGGCGTCGGAAGGGCTCCGTCCGCGTTCGCGATGCCCGACATCCCGCGCGCCATCTGCAGAGCGGTCACGAGGACAGGCCCTTGGCCGATCGCCGCGGAGATCGTCTCGCCGAGGTACCACGGGTGCTTGCGCACGGCGAGGCTCCACTCCGTCGAGGGGACGATCCCGTTCTTCTCGTGTGCGAGATCGATCCCGGTGGGCCGGCCGAAGCCGAAGAGCTTTCCGGCTTCGGCGAGGTTGTCGATCCCGAGGCGCTTGCCCATCGTGTAGAAGTACGAGTCGCATGAGACTTGGAGCGCCGTCGTGAGGTCGACGCTCCCGTGCCTCCCGTGACAGCGGAAGTGGCGGCCGTAGAACGTGAGGCCGCCGGGGCAGAAGACGCGCTCTTTGGGGTCGATGCCGTGAGTGAGGATCGCGTACGCGACGAACGGCTTCCAGGCCGAGCCCGGCGAGTAGACGTTCTGGAGCACGCGGTTGTTGAGCGGACGGTCGGCGTTCTCGATGATGTCTTCCCATTCGGACCGGCTCACGCGCCGCGTGAAGAGGTTCGGGTCATAGGCCGGGGCGGAGAGAAGCGCCAGGATCTCGCCCGTCTTCGGGTCGAGCGCCACCGCCGAGCCCACCCGATCGGCGAAGTAGTCCTCGGCGATCTTCTGCATTCCGAGGTCGATCGTGAGACGGAGCGTGTTGCCGGGCAGCGGCGACTCGTGCCCGGACTCGCCGACCTCGCGCCCGAAGGAGTCGATGACGTACGTCCGCGACCCCGCGACCCCGGAGAGAAGGTCCTGGTACGTCGCCTCCACGCCCTGCTGCCCGATCGCCTCGCCGGGCCGCGGCGGGTTCGGGTCGCCGGGGCGCGCCTTCGCCCGCGCCGCGACCTGCTCGGCGGTGGCCTCGCCGAGGTGACCGAGAAGATGGGCGGCCGCCGTGCCCTGCGTGTAGACGCGGCGCTCGGTCTTCTGGACGACGAGCTCGGGATGCTCGAGCGCCCGCGCCTGAACGGCGCCCACTTCGGAAATCGTCAGGTTCTCCTGCAGCACGACCGGCACGAAGTCGTAGTACGAGCGGTCGCGCTCGACGCGGCGCTTCAGGTCCTCGAACGGCCGGTTGAAGAGCTCGGCGACGAAACGCAGCGAGGCGTCGAGGTCTTTCGTCTCCCGCCGGTAGAGGAGAAGCGTGAACGAAGGCTCGTTCTCGGCGAGGACGATCCCGTTGCGGTCGAGAATGAATCCGCGCGGCGCCGTGACGGGCACGCGGCGCAGGCGATTGTTCTCGGCCTGGCGTTCGTACTCCTCGCCGCGCAACACCTGATGGACCCAGTAGACGCCGGCGAGGACGCCGAGGAGGATCCACGTGCCGCGTTGGACGACGTCGAGGCGCGACAGGACGGGGCGGCGGTCTTCACGCGCGCTCGCGGGCATCAGGTCAACCTCACGCGGCGGCGGGCCTCGCGCCGCTGTTTCCATGGCACCCGCGACGCGGCGTAAAGGAGGCCGCCGAAGAGGCCCGTCGTCGCCGCGCGCGCGAGAAGCAGCCACGGCGCGGGCGGCAGGAAGTCGCCCTTCAAGACCCACACGAGAAACGTAAGCGTTGCCGCATCGACGAGGACGGCGCCCGCGAGGAGGCCGCCCACGGCCAGCGGCTTCTCGACGACCATGCGCGCGCCCAGCGTGGCGAGAAGGTACCCGACGAGGATCTTCGAAAACGCGTGGAGTCCGAGGAGGTGGCCGGGCGCGAGGAGAGTGTCCTCGAGAAGGCCGGCCGGAAGACCGACGAGCATCGCGGGCACGGCGGCGCCACCCTTGGCCATGTCCGCGACGACGAGGAGGAAGAAGTCCGGGGGCGCCGGCACATGCAGCGCGCCGAGCGCGAGCGTCGCGAGAACCGCGAGAGAGAGGCCGATCGCGACGCGAAGCGGTTTCAAGCGGACCCTCCGGCCGTCAGCGGCGTTCCATCACGGAGAGGCCCGACGTGACGTCGGACTTTCTCACGGGAGGGAGGACGAAGACGATGGACTCGCGATGGGGGTCGGCGGCGGCGGAGACCTGGATTTCCCAGAAGAGCGTCTTGTTGCGGCGGACCGACGCGACGCGGCCGACCGGAAGACCGCCCGGATAGAGGCCGTCCGTGCCCGAAGAGACGAGCACGTCGTTCGGCTCGACGGGTTCGATCGTCGGCACGTACTCGACCGATACCCCTCCCTGCCCGTCGCCCTTCGCGACGGCGACGCGGCCGCCGCGCGAGGCGTGCGTCAGGAGGACGCCGACGGCGGCCGTGTTGTCCGAGAGGAGCTGCACGCGCGCCGTCCTCGGGCCGAGGGCGATGACGCGTCCCAGGAGCCCGGCCCGCGCGAGAACGACGCCGTCGAGCTGGAGTCCGTCACCGGCTCCGCGGTCGAGGAGGGCCGTGTGGAACGGCCCGCTCGATTCGACGGCGATGAGCCGCGCCGGGAACGTGCCGGGCGGCGGCGACGGCAGCGCGCCGAAGAGCTCGAGGAGACGCCCCTTGTCCTTTTCGGCGTCCCGGAGGCGGAGGAGCTCGCCGCGCAGCTCTTCGACCTCGGCGCTCAGCGCGCGGTTTTCGACGCGCAGCGCGCGCCGCGAGGTCGCCCAGGTTCCGACGTCGTGGACCCCCGAGCGCACCGCGGTCACGAGGTCGACGAACGGGGACACGGCTGTGAGGAGCCAGCCTTCGCCGACCGTCCGCCCGTTGGGGCGCCGCACCTGGAGCGACAGCGCGACGAGGCAGAGGGACAGAAGCACCGCCAGGAAGATCTCGGGGCGACGTTCGGTGAGGGTCGGGGCGGCCACGGGCGTCAGTCGAGGCTGATCTTCCGCAGGAGGTCGATGTCCGCGAGCATCGCGCCGGTGCCGAGCGCGACGGAGGAAAGCGGGTCCTCGGCCGTGGCGATCGGGAGACCCGTCTCCTCGCGGAGGCGGCGGTCGAGGTTCTTGAGCATCGAGCCGCCGCCCGTCAGGACGATGCCCTTGTCCATGATGTCGGCCGACAGCTCGGGCGGCGTCTTCTCGAGGGCCACGCGCACGGCGTCGAGGATGATGCCGACCGTCTCGGCGAGGGCCTCGCGCACCTCGGCGTCCGTGAGGTTCAGCATCTTCGGCACGCCCTCGACGAGGTCGCGCCCCTTGATCTCCATCGAGATGGGCTCGTCGAGCGGGTACGCGGAGCCGATCTCGATCTTGATGGCTTCGGCCGTGCGCTCGCCGATGAGGAGGTTGTACTTCCTCTTGATGTACTGAATGATCGCTTCGTCCATCTCGTTCGAGGCCACGCGCACGGACTTCGAGTAGACGATCCCCGCGAGCGAGATCACGGCGACGTCCGTCGTGCCGCCGCCGATGTCGACGATCATGTTGCCCGTCGGCTCCGTGATGGGGAGGCCCGCGCCGATCGCGGCCGCCATCGCCTGCTCGACGATGAAGACCTCGCTCGCGCCCGCCTGGAGGGCCGAGTCCTTCACGGCGCGCTTCTCGACCTGTGTGATGTCGGACGGCACCGAGATGACGATCTTCGGCCGCACGAAGAGCGAGCGGCCGTGCGCCTTCTTGATGAAGTAGTCGAGCATCCGCTCGGTGACCTCGAAGTCGGCGATGACGCCGTCCTTCATGGGGCGGATGGCGACGATGTTGCCGGGCGTGCGGCCGAGCATCTCCTTGGCGGCGCTGCCGACGGCCTCCACCTTGTTCGTGATCCTGTTCACGGCCACGATGGACGGCTCGCGCACGACGATTCCGCGGCCTTCGGCGAACACGAGCGTGTTCGCGGTCCCGAGGTCGATCGCGAGGTCGGAGGAGAAGATCGAGAAGAAGGAACGAAAAGCCAAGACGAGGTCCTTTCGAGAGTCCGGCGGCCCTGAACGGCCGCCCCCTCCGGTCAATTGCTGTTGATGAGTACCGATTCCTTCTTGACCGTCTCGCCGCCCGTCGTGCGTGCCTTGATGACGATCGTCTGCAGGCCATCGCCACCCATGGAGATGACCTTGCGGAAGGTGCCGTCCGAGCCCACGTCCGCGATCTCCCCGTTGAGGGTGACCGAGGCGCCGGGAACGGTGCGCCCCACGAGGACGACGGACGAGCCCACGACGTTCGGCCGCTGGGTGATGACGAGGTCGGGAGGAAGCGTGTCGAGCCGCGCCTGGGAGAGGTCGCCCGATGTGACCTTGAAACGGCGGGAGGCCGACCAGTCCGAAAGGGCGGCCGGCGTTCCCTTGCGGATCGAACGCACGTGCCAGAAATACGAGCCGGGCTCGTAGATGCCGATGAGGACGTTGGCTTTGCTGCGCTCTGACGCGCCGATGTCGAGCACCGAGTCCTTGACGAAGAGCCGGCTGCGCGCGATCTCGACTTCGTAGGTGGTCGCGTCCTTCACCGGCGACCAGCGCAGGAGAAGGGGCTCGTGCTTCTTGTAGTCGATTTCGAGGTTGTCTTCGGGCTTGACGAGGGACGGCGGTTCCGGGAGCGTCGACTTCGGCCCGATGCCGCCGTCGCGCAACGCCGCGACCCGCTCGCGCGGACCGAGGGAAACGGCGCGCCCGGCCTTGTCGGTGAGCGTCGTTGTGCCGGTGAAGCTGCTCACGTTCGTCCGCTGCGAGTCGGTTTCCATGCCCACGCTGGCGTTCAAGCCGATGTTCGCCGTCGCCGTGTCCGTCGACACGGAGGCCTTGCTCTTTTCTCCCGTGTTCACGTCCGTCGTGCCGACGACGAGTTTGACGTTCGCGCCCGCCGGGCCACCGGCGCCGTGGGCCTCGAAAAGCGTCTCGGGGCGGATGCGGTACATCGTGCCGTCGTTCCACAGCACCTCGGCGGTGCCGTTCGGGCCGGTCTTGATGAAGTCGCCCTCGCCGACGCTCGTGCTCGGCCGGAGCGTGTCCCAGGTGTTGCGATTCGCCTTTTGAATCTTGACGTCTCCGGCGGTGTCGACGACGTTCGCGCTGCTCTTCACGCCCGCGCCCGCGATGATCTTCATCGCGCGCGATTGCACCTCGACGGCCGTGCGCGTCGCCTTTTCGTTCAGGCCCGAAGCTAGATCCCGCCTTGCCTCGCCGAGCATGTCCTCGGCCGAAGCGAGCTCTTTCGAGAGAAGAGCCGCGTCCTTCTGCTGGTGGGCGCGCGAGAGCGCGTCTTCGGCACGGGCGATCTCCTGCTTGGCGCGGCCCGCGGATTCGCCCCGTTTCATGAAGAAGAAGACGCCTCCGGCGATCGCGGCGGCGAGCAGCACCACGCCGATCAGAATTCGAACGAGCGTCTCGGTGGAGACGTAATACCACTCGAGCTGGGATTCCAGGTCGCTCGGGGACTTCTTGGGCATAACGCTCGTTTCTGGAAACCCTTACCGCAATTCTTATAGCATGCCGGACACCCGGAGCGCCCTCTTGGTCGAGCCCCAACGGGGCCAACTTTACCGCCGTTTGGCTCTGAGGTATCGTCCTCGATTCTTTCGGGCCCCATGACGCCCCCGTGGCGCCACGGACGTGTCCGTCTTCGGAGAACAAGATGCTCAAGGCACTACGCGAGAACTTCAAACACCTCCAGTGGATCCTCTGGGCGGTCATCGCCGTCTTCGTGATCTTCGTCTTCGCGGACTGGGGCATGGGCTCCCAGCGCGGGGGAGCGGAGACGGCCCTCGCGGCGAAGGCCGGCGGGATCCGGATCACGACGGCCGAATTCCAGAAGGAATACGCGTTTGCCGAGGATCGTTACCGGCAGGCCTACGGCAAGAACTACAGCCCCGAGCTCGTGCGCGCCATGAATCTGCCCGAGCAGGTGCTCAACTCCCTCATCGACCGGCGTCTCTTCCGCGAGGAGGCCGAACGGCTGCACCTCAAGGTCACGGACGACGAGCTCACGCAGCACCTGCTCGGCATCAAGGATCCGCAGAGCGGCAAGGCGCTGTTCGTGAAGGACGGGGTCTTCGTGGGCGACGCGGCGTACCGCCGCATCCTGGCCGCGAACCGCCTCGTGCCGCAGAGCTTCGAGGAGGCGCAGCGTGAGCAGATTCTCCTCGAGAAGCTGAACCGCTTCTTCACCGAGGCCGTCGTCGTCTCGGACGAGGAGGTGAAGTCCGAGTTCGAGAAGCGGAACGTCAAGGCGAAGATCGCCTGGGCGCTCCTGCCCGTCGTCTCGACCGCGCAGGCGCCGGCGACCGACGTCGAGGCCGGGGCGTACTTCAAGACGAACCCCACGCCATACATGCAGCCCGAGAAGCGCAAGGCCAAGTACCTCCTCGTCGAGACCGCGAAGATCCGTCCGACGATCCAGGTCACGGACGCGGACGTCGCGGCCGACTACACGGCGAACGCGGAGACCTTCCGCAAGGGCGAGGAAGTGCACGCGCGGCACATCCTCTACAAGGCCGAGGGAGCGAACGACGCCGCCCAGAAGTCGAAGGCGGAGGCCGCGGTGCGAAGGCTCAATGGCGGCGCGGATTTCGCGGCGCTCGCGAGGGCCGAATCGGACGACCCGGGCTCGAAGGCGAACGGCGGCGACCTCGGCGCGTTTCCTCGCGGCCGCATGGTGAAGGAGTTCGAAGAGGCCGCCTTCGCTGCGAAGGAAAAGGACATCGTCGGCCCCGTGAAGAGCTCTTTCGGATACCACGTCATCCAGGTCCTCGAGAAAACGGGCGAACGGGTCCAGCCGCTTTTCGAGGTCTCGGCGGGAATACGCGCGCGCCTCCAGGACGAGCGCGCGCGCGACGAGGCCAAGCGCCTCGCAGCGGGCCTGAGCGAGAAGGTCGCGAAGATGGGCAAGCCCTCCGACGACGACCTGCGCAAGCTCGCGGGGTCCGGCGTGACGTTCAACGAAACCGAGTTCCTCTCGCGGACCGACGCGCCCCAAGGCATCGGGTTCAACCCGCAGTTCAGCGAGAAGCTGTTCTCCCTCAAGGAGGGCGAGGCCGCGGCCGCCCCGGTCTCGACGCCGCGCGGCGAGGCGATCGTCAAGCTCGTCGAGATCCGGAAGCCCGGCCTGCCGGCCTTCGCCGAGGTCAAGGCGCGCGTCGTTCTCGACATCCAGAAGAAGAGGCAGGACGAGGCGACGCTCGCGGCGCTCAAGCAGGCGATGAGCGCCGACGCGACCCTCGAAGGGATCGCGAAGAAGCTCAACCTCAAGGTCGAGACGCCCGACGCGTTCTCGATGGGTGGTCCGATCCCCGGTCTCGGCTCGCCGAAGGCCGTGCTGGACGCGGTGTTCTCGGCCAAGCCGGGCGAGCTGAAGGGACCCATCGCCGTTGCCGAGCGTGGCGCGGTGGTGATGCGCGTCGACAGCGTGACGCCATTCGATCAGGCGGCTTTCGAGAAGGAAAAGGACGCCGTGAAGGAGGGTCTCCGGGGCCAGAAGTCGAACAAGCTCCTGCAGGCTCTCGTCCAGAAGAAGCGTTCCGACCTGAAGATCGAGTTCAACCGCGAGCTCCTGTCGCGGATGGGCGGCTCGAAGGCGTAGCCCCGTGATCTCCCGCCTCTCGGGGACCGTCCTCGATCTCCGGACGGACCGGCTCGTCCTCGACGTTCACGGCGTGGGTTACGACCTCGCGATCCCGCTCGGCACGTTCTCGGCGCTTCCGCCCGCCGGCGAGAAGGCCTCGGTCCACGTGCACATGCACGTCCGCGAGGACGCGCTCTCGCTCTTCGGCTTCGCGACGACGCAGGAGAAATTCGTCTTCGAACGCCTGATCTCGGTCTCGGGCGTCGGGCCGAAGGTCGCGCTCACCGTGCTCTCCGGCCTGCCGCTGCCCGACCTCGTCCGCGCGATCGCGACACAGAACGCGCGCGTGCTCGCGACCATCCCGGGCATCGGCAAGAAGCTGGCCGAGCGCCTCGGCCTCGAGCTGAAAGAGAAACTCTCGAGGTTCGGCGCGGAAGCGGGAACGTCCGGGGCGGCCGGGAAGACCTCGGCAGTAGACGACGCGATCGGCGCGCTCGAGAACCTCGGCTACAAGCTGGTGCAGGCCGAGCAGGCCGTCGAGAACGCCGTGCGGGACGTGGGCGTCGATGACCTGAACAAGATCCTCCAGGCCGCCCTGAAATCCCTGGCGCGATAATCGGGCTCGGATGGACGAACGCATTCTCTCGGGCGTGCTGCAGACGGCCGAGGCGGACCCCGAGGTCACGCTCCGCCCGCGCGCGCTTTTGGAGTTCATCGGGCAGCCGAAGCTGAAGGAGACGCTCGGCGTCTTCCTGCAGGCCGCGCGGCAGCGGCAGGAGCCGCTGGACCACGTCCTTCTCTGCGGCCCTCCGGGCCTCGGCAAGACGACGCTCGCGCACATCATCGCGCGCGAGATGGGCGCGCAGATCCGCGTCACGTCCGGCCCCGTCCTCGAGAAGGCGGGCGACCTCGCCGCGATCCTCACGAACCTCGCGCCGGGCGACGTCCTTTTCGTGGACGAGATCCACCGCATGCCGCCCGCGGTCGAGGAGATCCTCTACCCGGCGATGGAGGACGGGAAGCTCGATCTCGTGATCGGCACCGGGCCGGGCGCCCGCACGGTCGAGCTCCGGCTTCCGCCGTTCACGCTCGTGGGCGCCACGACGCGCGCCGGCCTCCTGTCGCAGCCGTTCACGGCGCGATTCGGTATCACGCACCGGCTCGGTTTCTACGACGCCGAGGCGCTCGCGACGATCGTGACGCGCTCGTCCGCGATCCTCAGCTGCCCCGTCGAGCCCGCGGGCGCGCGCGAGATCGCGCGCCGCAGTCGCGGCACGCCGCGCATCGCGAACCGCCTCCTGCGCCGCGTGCGCGACTACGCCGAGGTTGCGGGGGAAAGCGCGATCACCGAGCGCGCGGCGGAGGTCGCGCTCGACAAGCTCGAGGTGGACCAGCACGGCCTCGATGAGATCGACCGACGCATCCTGACGCTCGTCATCGAGCGCTTTTCCGGCGGGCCGGTCGGCCTCTCGGCGCTCGCGCATTCGCTCGGCGAGGACAAGGGCACGCTCGAGGACCTGTACGAGCCCTTCCTCCTGCAGTCCGGGTTCCTCCAGCGGACGCCGAAGGGGCGGGTGGCCTCCGCGCTGGCGTATCGGCATCTCGGGCTCAAGCCGGCCTCGGGTTCGGGACCGCTGTTTGGCTGACGCGGCCCTGGGCCCCCGACGACGCGGCCTCCTCGTCTACAACCCGATGGCAGGCGGCGCGCGGCGCCTCGACGTGCCGGGTATCGTGGAGCGCGCGGCGGCCCGGAACCTCGAGCTTCTCGCCCTCCCGACCGAGCGCCAGCGCCACGCGACCGAGCTCGTGGCCGCGCGCCTCGGGGAAGCGCTGGACCTGGTGGCGGTGGCGGGCGGCGACGGGACGGTGGGGGAAGTCGCGGAGGCCCTCTTGGGGACGGACGTTCCGATCGCGATCCTCCCGACGGGAACGGCGAACGTCGTCGCGCGGGAATACGGCATCGGCCGCACCCTGGCCGAGGCGGAGCGCACGCTGACGTCCCTTCGCAGGAGGCCCCTCACGGTGTGGCACGCAGCCGGCCGGACGAGCCTCATCGGCGCGGGCGTCGGCTTCGACGCGCGCGTCATGAAGAACGTCGTCCCCTGGCTCAAGCGCGCCTTCGGGCGAACCGGCTACAGCTGGACCGCGACCCTCGAATGGCTGAAATACGAGTTCCCGCCGATCGAGGTAACAGGCCTCGACGCGAACGGCGCTCCCTTCACCTGCCGTGCGACGTTCGTCCTCGCCGCCAACACGCGCCGCTACGGCGGCGACCCGATCCTCTCCCCGTTCGCGGATCCGGAGAACGACCTCCTCGACCTCGTCATCTTTGCTTCGCGCTCGCGCACGACGCTCATGCGCTGGTATGGCCGCCTCTCGCGCGGGAAGGCCGCCCACCTCGCGCTCGAGGGCTGTTCGCGCCGCGCCGTGCGAAGCTTTTCCGCTCGTTCGCTCGCGGGTTACGAGCTGGACGTGCAGGTGGACGGCGACGCCGTCACGACGACGCCGTTCGCGATCGGTCCCGCCGCGGGCCGCGTGCGCCTCGTCGTCCCGGAGTGAGCCGGGGGCCGCATAAGACGCATAAGATGCGCGGGAAGAGGTGACCATGCGACGGAACGGGTTGATCCTTCTCGCCATCGGAGTGGTCGTCTTCCTCGTGGCGTCGAGCCAGCGTAAGAGCTACGACAGCGTCGAAGGTGTCCTCAAGACGACCTTCTCGAAGAGCGAGCGCGGCAAGAGCGATCTCGCGGACACGGGGCGCTGGCTCGGGCTCGGCATCGCCGCGGTGGGACTCGTCCTCGTCGTCCTTCCAGAGCGGAAGGGTTGACGCGGGAGACCGTCAGCTCTTCCGGTAGTGGCAGCCGCGCGACTCGGGGTTGCGGAAAGCCGCGGTCGCGATGAGGTGCGCGGCGCGGATCCCGTGGGTGAGGTCGACGATCTCCTTCGAGATCCTCGTCACCTGGTAGAAGCGCAGGATGCGCTTCTCGAGATCGCGCAGGTCGGCCACGGCGCGCGCGAGCCGCGCGGTCGTGCGCACGATGCCCACGTAGTTCCAGAGGGTGTTGCGGATCGTGGCCCAGTCCTGTTGCAGGAGGGCGGGGTCCTCGTTCTGCGCTTCGCCGGGAGACTGCCAGTCGGGAATCGCGCGAAATACGTGCGGCCCGAGCGGCTCGCCCTTCTTCAGGCGTGCCGCGATCGACCGACCGGCCGCGTCTCCCCAGACGAGCCCCTCGAGGAGCGAAGTCGACGCGAGCCGGTTCGCTCCATGGACACCCGTGCACGACACCTCGCCGACCGCGTACAGGCGCCGGATCGTCGTTTTGCCTTCGAGGTCCGCGAGGACGCCGCCGCAGTGGTAGTGCGCCGCGGGGACGACGGGAATGGGCTCCTTCGCGATATCGATCCCGAACGTCGCGCAGGTGGCCGCGATCGTCGGAAACCTCTCCCGGATGCCCTGCCCTTCGTGAACGCGGTAGTGGTGCGCGAGATCGAGATAGACGCAGGGGTCGCCCCGCGACGTCATCTCCTCGACAATCGCGCGGGTCACGACGTCGCGCGGTGCGAGGTCCTTGAGCTTCGGGGCGTAGCGGCTCATGAACGCCTCGCCCGCCCGGTTCACGAGCACGGCCCCCTCGCCGCGCAGAGCCTCGGAGATGAGAAAGCCTTCGGCGTCGGGGCGATAGAGCGTCGTCGGGTGGAACTGGACGTACTCGAGGTTCAACGTGGCCGCGCCCGCGCGCTCGGCCATCGCGAGGCCGCCGCCGATCGCATGACGCGTGTTCGTCGTGTGGAGGAAGAGGCGGCCGACGCCGCCGGTCGCGAGAACCGTGAAGTCCGCGAGGACCGTGTGGACCTTGCCCTTTCCGTCGAGCACGTACGCCCCGAGGCAGGGGTCCTGGAGCGAGTACCGCTGGGCGACGTCCCGCGACTGGTGCCGCGCCGTGATGAGGTCGATTGCGGTCGCCTCCGTGAAGAGCGTCACGTGCTCCTCGCTGGCGAGCCGGGCGAGGAGGGCCGTCTCGATCGCCCGTCCGGTGGCGTCGTCCGAATGGATGATGCGTGCCACCGAGTGCGCGGCCTCGCGCGTGAAATCCAGCTCGCCGCCCGTCGTGCGCGAGAAGGGGACGCCGACCGTGCCGAGAAGGATCTCCCTCACGACCTGGGGACCACGGCAGGCGAGGAATTCCACGGCCTCCGGCTGGCAGAGGCCGGCGCCGGCGAGGAGGATGTCCTTCACGAGAGAGCGGGACGAGTCTTTCTTGCCGAAGTAGATGATCCCGCCCTGCGCCCGGGCCGTGTTGCAGTCCTCGGGCTCCTTCGCCGACGTGAGGACGAGCACTTTCACGCCGCGGCGCGCGAGCGTGAGGGCGGTCGTCAGGCCCGCGATGCCCGTACCGAGCACGAGCACCGGCGTATGGAAGCGCGCGGGGAAGGCTTTCACTTTCTGCCCACGACCATGTCGAGCGCGATGTCGATCGCGCGCGCTGAATGCGTGAGGGCGCCCACCGAGACGAAGTCGACGCCCGCCTCGGCCGCCGCGCGAGCGGTCACCGGCGTCATGTGGCCCGAGGCCTCCGTCGTGACCTCGGCGCCCGTCGCCTCGTTGAAGAGCTTCACGTCGACGACCGCTTTCGCCATCGCGGCGGCCGTCATGTTGTCGAGCAGAACGCGTTCGGCGCCGGCGTCGAGCGCCTGGTGCACTTCGTCGAGGGTGCGCGCCTCGGCCTCCACGAGGAGCCCGCGCAGGCGGCGGTTCAGCGCGCGGAAGTCGGCCGCGCGTCGCGTCGCTTCCCACGTGCTGCCGACGCCGTCGGCGTGGTTGTCTTTCACGAGGAAGCCGCCCGAGAGGCCGGGGCGGTGATTCGTGCCGCCGCCGCAACGTACCGCGTACCGCTCGAAGGAGCGGAGGCCGGGCGTCGTCTTGCGCGTGTCGAGGAGGACGGCCCCGGTCCCCTGCAACGCCTCCACGTACGCGTGCGTCATGGTCGCGATCCCGGTGAGCCGCTGCACGAGGTTGAGCGCGGTGCGCTCGACGGCCAAAACGGTGATGGCGGGTCCCTCGATCTCGGCGAGAACGGTCCCACTCTTCACGAGGTCGCCGTCGGCGACAGAGAGCGTGACGCGGGCCGGCGGGGAGAGAAAGGCGAAGAGCCGGGGCAGGAACGCCGCTCCGGAGATCACGGCGCGCTCGCGGCAGACCATCTTCGCGGTGACGCGGGCGGCCGGTCCGAAGACGGCCAGCGACGTGATGTCCTCGCCGTCTTCGGCGAAGGCGCGCGTCAGCAGGTCGTCGAGGTCGGCGGTGAGGGGAGGCTTCGGCAGCTTCATCTGGAGCCCACAGAATACTTGACGAGGGCGAAGGCACCGAAAACCGAGATTCGCGCACATAATCGGACGTTTGCTCATCTTCTCGAGGAGGATTTCGTGAAAACCCGTCTCAGCCTCGTCCTTGCTCTCGCCCTTCTGCCGGCCGCTGCGCGCGCGGAAGAAGGCATGTGGATGCCGCAGCAGATCCCGCAGCTCGCCGAACGGCTCAAGACGATGGGTTTCCGCGGCGATCCCCAGGCGTTCGCGGACCTCACGGGCCAACCGATGGGCGCGATCGTGTCCTTAGGCGGCTGCAGCGCCTCCTTCGTGTCGCCCGACGGGCTCATCGTCACGAACCACCACTGCGTGCAGGGCGCCCTGCAGTTCAACTCCACGCCCCAGAAGAACCTCCTGGAGGATGGCTTTCTGGCCTCCTCCCGGGACCAGGAGCTGACCGCGGGACCCGGCTCGCGTGTCTACGTCACGACGTCCGTCAAGGAGGTCACGGCGGAGATCACAGGCAGGCTCGACCCGAAGCTCGCTGATCGCGACCGGCACGAGGTCATCGAGAAGCGCCTCAAGGAGCGCACGGCGGCCTGCGAGAAGGATGGCCTGCGCTGCCGCGTCGCGTCGTTCTTCGACGGCCTGAAATACTTCGAGCTTGCCCAGCTGGAGATCCAGGACGTGCGGCTCGTGTACGCGCCGGCGGCGGGCATCGGCAATTTCGGCGGCGAGACCGACAACTGGCAGTGGCCGCGCCACACCGGCGACTGGTCCTTCTATCGCGCGTACGTCTCGCCGACGGGCAAGTCCGTGACGTATGCGAAAGAAAACGTCCCCTTCAAGCCGAAGCACTGGCTCAAGGTCTCGCCCGAAGGCGCCGGCCCGGGGGATCTCGTGTTCGTGGCGGGCTACCCCGGGCGCACGCAGCGCTTCGCCACGTACGCGCAGACCCAGGAGCTGGCCGAGTGGTCTTTCCCGCGCACGGTCCGCCGGAACACCGAGCTCATCGTCCTCCTCGACGAAGTCGGGAAGAAGAGCAAGGAAACCGAGATCCGCGTCACGACGCGCAAGCGCGGCCTGAACAACACGCTCACGAACCGCAAGGGCGTCGTGGAAGGCTTCAAGAAGGGCAACCTCCTCGCGAAGAAAGAAGGCATGGAGAAGGATCTCGCGACCTGGATCGCTGCGGATCCGAATCGACAGAAGAGCTACGGTGACGTCCTGCCCGCGCTCAACGTGCTTTCGGCCGAACGCCTGAAGACACGCGAGCGCGACACGACGCTCACGGACCTCCTCGGATCCGGAAGCTCGCTTCTTCCGGCCGCGCACACGCTCTACGAGCTGTCCCGGCAGCGCCCGAAGAAAGACCTCGATCGCGAAACCGAATACCAGGAGCGCAACTGGAGCCGGATCCGCGAGGGGCAGGAGCGCCTGCAGCGCTCCTACGATCCCGTCGCCGATCGCGCCCTCCTGCGGTACATCCTCGTGGAGGCATCGAAGCTCCCCGGGGGTCAGCGGATCGAGGCCCTCGACAAGGAAGCCGGCTTTTCGACCGGCATGTCCGATGCGGGCGCCGGAAAGAAGATCGACGCGCTTCTCGATCGCCTCTACGCGGGAACGAAGCTCGGCGACAAGGCGGCGCGCCTCGCGCTCTTCGACAAGTCCACGGCCGAGATCTTCGCCACGAAGGATCCGATGATCTCTCTGGCGGTCGTCCTCGACCCGCTGTGGCAGGCGAACCGCGAACGCGCGAAGACGCGGGACGGGGCCCACGAGCGCCTCGGCGCGCGCTACGCGCAGGCGGTCCTCGAAAAGAGCGGCGGCCTCACGGCGCCGGACGCGAACGGCACGCTCCGCGTGACATACGGCCGCGTGCTCGGCGTGCCGGCCCGGGACGGACTCATCTACTTCCCGCAGACGACGCTCCAGGGGGTGGTCGAGAAAGCCACGGGCACGGGCGAATTCAACGCCCCGAAGAAGGAGCTCGACGCCATCGCGGCGATGAAAGCCGGAAAGAAGACGGCGTACGCCGACCCGAAGCTCGGCAGCGTGCCCGTGAACTTCCTCTCGACCGTCGACACGACGGGCGGCAATTCGGGCTCGGCCACGCTCAACGCGAAGGGCGAGCTGTGCGGCCTCCTGTTCGACGGCACGTTCGACACCGTCGCCTCCGACTATCTCTACGACACGGAAAAGACCCGCTCCATCCACGTCGACAGCCGGTACATGCTCTGGACGATGTCGGAGGTGGACGGCGCGGCGAACCTCCTCAAGGAGATCGGCGAAGCGCCGAGCCTCGACGTGACCGGGGCGCACTGATTTGTCCAGGGGGAACCAGGGCCGGTTCCCCCTGACCCTCTCCGAGCCAATCGTCTTTTTTCAGCTGGCGATCGCGGCGACGATCACGTAGAGGAGCACGGCGGCGGCGATCGCGAGGCCGATCTTGACCCACGACCACGGCGCACGGCCGTCGGTCTTGCCGGTGACGCCGTTCACGAGGAACCGGTAGGGCTTGCCCGCGTACTGGTAGGCCGCGATCCAGACGGGGAGGAGCCCGTTTTTGTACGCGAGGCCCGACCACGCCGTGCGGACCTCGAGGTTGCGGAAGCGGTCGCCGGGTACTTCGTTTCCGCAGGCCGTATACAGCTCCTGCGTCATGCGCTCCTGCGCGGAGGAGAGCGCCTCCTTCGCGTCGACCGCATACTCCTCGGCGAGGAAGCCCGAAAGGTACGACGGCTCGTATGGAACGAGCTCGTGCGTCGGGAACGGCTCGATCGCGCGCGCGAGGTCGGGCGGCAGCCCCTTCGACGCGGGGACGGGCAGGTCGTCGAAGAAGTGCTCGAGGACGCCTTCGGCGGGCTCCCACCGAGTGCGCGTCTCGGCGCGCGTGTGGACCTGCCCGTTCTCCTCGACCTGCACCTCGACCTGATAGTCGAATCCCGCGTCCGCCGTCCACGCCGAGTGCGTGGCGGCGTCGAACGTCCAGAACGGGACGTAGACGCCCTTCAGCTCGGAGAGCGCGGATTTCTGCGAGAGGTCGTCCGGCCGGAACCAGAGCGACGAAAGCCACTGGCGAAACTTTCCGGTCGCCGCGTCCCGGTCCATGCGGAAGGGGAGCAGGCCCTCGGGCCGGACCATCGTCTCGTTCGGCGGCGCTTCGACGACGGCCGGCGCGCCGCAGAACGCGCAGCGCGACGCCGCCAGCCCTGCGTCGAACGTCGTCGTCGCGCCGCAGCCCTGGCACGAGACGGCCTTGCGCGCGAGGCCCCATCCGAGATCCGACGCGCCCTTGAGCGCCTCTTCGATCGGGCGCTCCATCACCTCGCCCGGCGCCTTCGGGACGTCCTTCTTCGCGCCGCAATACGGGCACGTGAGCGCCGCGGCGCCGGGGTTCCAGACCACGTCCGCCCCGCACGCGGCGCACGGGAACTTGCGGAGCTTCGCCGGAGCCGCCGGAGTCGCCGGGGGCACACTCGAGCCGGTCATGGAGGGCGCGTCAGCGGGCGGGCGGCGGAGGCGGAGGAGGCATCGGCGGAGCCGAAGATCCCGCGAACTCCTCGAACGACGAGAGCGGGGCCCACCCGGCCGCGCCGGGCTTCCAGGCGAGCGTTCCGCCCGCCACCTGGCCGGAGGCCACCATCCCCTTCAGCGCATCGTCCGAGTACGGTCCGTAGGTCTTGCCGTCCACGGTGAGCGACCACTTCGGCGCGGAAAAGCCGAGGCCCGCGGGGGGCGGAGGCGCCATGGGGCCTGCGCCGCCGACTCCCGCGAAGCTTCCGCCCAACGCGCTCCCCATCATTCCGCCCATCGCGATACCCGCGCCGATGCCGATGCCGGCCCCCGCCGCGCCGCCGGGATTCGCCGCCGCGATCTTCATCGCGTCCGCGGCCTGGAGCTGCGTGTACTGGCCCATGCGGTCACCGAGGACGCCCAGCTTCGTGCGCTGGTCGATCGCGGCCTCGACCTCTTCGGGCAGAGAGACGTTCTCGATGAAGAACCTCGAGAGATCGAGGCCGTAGCCCGCGAACTCGGGCGCGAGGATCTGCTTGCCCTGGGCCGAGAGCTCGTCGTACTTCGACGCGAGGTCGAGCGCAGCGATCTTCGACTCGGCGATCGCGTCCGACAGGCGCGAGAGGATCGTCGAACGGAGCTGGCCGGTGATCTCGTCGGTTGTCGTGAGGCCGGCCGTACCGACGATGGCCGCGAAGAACGCCTTCGCGTCGGCGATTTTCATCGCGTACGTGCCGAACGCGCGCAGGCGGATCATCCCGAATTCCGCGTCGCGCATCATGACGGGGTTCGTCGTGCCCCACTTCAGGTCCGTGAAGAGGCGCGTATTGAAGAAGTAGATCTCGGCCTTGAAGGGCGACTGGAACCCGTACTTCCATCCGCGGAGTGTCGTGAGGATCGGCAGGTTCTGCGTCGTGAGCTGGTATCGCCCCGGCACGAAGAGGTCCGCCGCTTTTCCCTCGTTGATGAACAGCGCCACCTGGTTCTCGCGAACCGTGAGCTGCGCGTTCATCTTGATCTGCTGGTTGTAGACGGGGAAGCGGTAAACGAGCGAATCGTTCGTGTCGTCGAGCCACTGGATGATCTCGATGAACTGCGACCCGATCTGCTGTTTGATGTTGTCGAGTAGGCCCACGCGGAACCTCCTTGGGACGAAAACGGGCTATTCGGTGTCTCCCATGATACGTATCGGGGAGGTCCGGAGTTCAACGCTGATTCGGAAGGGCTTACGGCCGGTTTCCACCGCGTGGCTGAGGTCGAAGAGGCGCGGCATGGCGCGATCCTACCGTTCCACGGGGCGCCGAAGGCTGGCGGGGGCGCGGGGGAATGCCTCCGCGCTGGCGCGACGCCATCGCGGCTTCGTGCCCTCCGCGGCGTTCGGCCTTTTCGCGGGCGCGCGTCCGCTCCTCGGCCTTGCGTGCGCGGATGGCCGCGATGCGCTCCTGAAGCGGGACCTCGAGGCGCTCGGTCGGGTGCGTCGTGTAGTCGAACTCGGGAACCGTCACGCGGGGGAGGCGCCTTCCGATCGCACGCTCGATCTGGCGGAGATCACCCTCCTCGTCGGGCGCGACGAACGTGAAGGCGTCGCCCGTCATCTCGGCGCGGGCCGTGCGGCCAACGCGGTGGATGTAGTCCTCGGGCACGTGCGGGACGTCGAAGTTCACGACGTGGGAAAGGGCCTCGACGTCGATGCCGCGCGACGCGATGTCCGTGGCGACGAGGACCTTGAACTTCCCGTCCTTGAACCCGGCGAGCGCCTGCGTGCGCTGCGCCTGGCTGCGGTTGCCGTGGATGCGCTCGCACGCGATGCCGTTCCGCGTGAGCTGGTCCGCGAGGCGGTTCGCGCGGTGCTTCGTGCGCGTGAAGGTGAGGACGCTCTTGAAGTCGCCGCGCTTGAGCAGCGAGAGGAGCAGCCCGAACTTCAGGTCCTGCGGAACGGGGTAGACCGCCTGCGTGATGCCGACGGCGGGCAGAGCCTGCCGCTCGACGTTGACGGTCACGGGGTTCTTCAGCAACTCTTTCGTAAGCTGCGCGATCGGGGGCGGCATCGTGGCCGCGAAGAAGAGCGTCTGGCGGTTCTGGGGAAGGTGCCTGAGGACGCGGCGGATATCGGGCAGGAAGCCCATGTCGAGCATCCGGTCCGCCTCGTCGAGGACGAGGATTTCGAGGCCGGACAGCTTCGCGTAGCCGAAGCGGAAATGGTCGAGGAGGCGCCCGGGCGTCGCGACGATCACGTCGACGCCGCTCCGAAACGCGTGCTCCTGGGGGCCCATGCCCACGCCGCCGAAGACAGCCGCGCCGGAGAGCGGCGTGTGGATCGCGAGCGCCTTGAGGTGCTCGTCGATCTGCGCCGCCAGTTCGCGCGTCGGGGTGAGGACGAGCGCGCGCGTCGTGCCGCGAGGCTTCGAGATGAGGCGGTGGAGGATGGGGAGGACGAAGGCGGCGGTCTTGCCGCTGCCCGTCATCGCGCAGGCGAGGAGGTCCTTGCCCTCCATCGCGGGCGGAATGGAGTCGTTCTGGATGGGCGTGGGCTTCGTGAAGCCCATTTCCTTGACGCCGCGGAGGAGGTCGGGATGGAGACGGAACGAGGAGAAAGGCATGAGAGAGGAATCGCTTTCCGGGGCGGCCCCGCGCACACGCACGTCCGTCCCGTGGGATTTCCGGCGGGGTGGGAGCGATGGATCGCCGGTGGGGCCATCGCACGGACCAGGGGCGGTCGAATCCTGACGATGAGGTCGACGCCGGGTCCAGTTGGGTTCAGGGCCGGGACGCAGGAACGCGCCCGTCAGCCGGAAGAGAGAGTCTCATGCCGGGTGCGCCGCGTCAAACGGGGCCTCAGCGCGCGCGCGGAGCGCGGATTTCCATCACGTCCACGAGCGGACTCGACACGAGAGAGCGCGCCGGCCCGAGGCGCGAGGCGAGCGCGGCCGACGCGCGCGAGCCGCGCGGGAGGACGAAGATCGTGGGCGAGAGGGGCGCCGCGAGCGCCGCATCCGCCTCGGCAGCGAGCCGGGTGCCGGAGATCTCCTCCTCGCGGTACCAGCCGGGGTGCGCCGCCACCGCGGAGGGAAAAAGGATCACGCGGCCGGGGGCTCCGGCGCGCGCGAGGCGGTAGTCCAGCTCGGGCCCCCAATAGCCCGCCGCGAGCACCCGGCGCCCCGCGCGCGCGGGCGCCTCGAGAAGCCGCGCGAGGAGCTCGCCTGGCGAAGGCTCGGCGGCGCGGGGGAGCCAGAGCGCGAGGAGCGCGGCCGAGAGCGTGCCGGCGAGGGCGGGCACCGCGGGAGGAGCGTCCGCGAGGAGGAGCGCCGCGAAAGGCAGTAAGGCGAGGGCCGTGCGCTCGGGCAGGACGAGCGAGCCCGCCGCGAACTGGCCGGCGGCGAGGAGGGCGAGGGAAATTCCGAGGACGCGGGCCACGGGCGAGAAAACGCCCCGCCACGCGCGCGCGAGGAGAGCCGCGAGGAGGAGGGCGCCAGCCGCTCCGAGCGTCGTCATCGCACCGCTTCCCGCCGGTGCGCCGAAGGCGAGATTCGCGGGAAAGTCCCGGAGCGCGCCGGAGAAGTCGGCCCCGCCGGACCACGCCATCGAGGCGCGCGGCTGGGCGATCGTGACCGGAATCCACGCCGCGGCGATCGCGGCGGCCCCGAGACCCGAGAAGACGAGCGCCAGGCGGCTCCTCGGCCGGGCGTCCCACGCGAGAATCGCGAGCGCGGCGATCGGGAAAACCGCGAGGTAGTGGGTCAGGACCGCGCCCGCCGCGGCGAGCGACAGTCCGGCGGCGACCCTGAGCCGCGGCGCCTCGCGCAGCGCGAGCGCGCGCTCGAAGGCGAGCAGGACGAACAGCGACGCGAGCGCGTAGGCGCGTCCCTCCGCGGCGTACGCCACGGCGAGGGGCGAGATCGCGAAGAGGGCGGCTGCCGTCAGGCCGAGCGCCGGCCGGCCGAGACGTCGCGCGACGACGGCGAGGAGCGGCAGATGGAGGAGCGAGGCCACGAGCGAAAGGATGCGGACGAGGACGTCCGCGCGTCCGGGGAGGGGGCCGAACGGCGCGAGCAGAAGGTGCGCGGCGAGGTAGTGGAGCGGAGGGCCCGAGTCGACGCGCAGCGCTGCGAGAATTTCCGGGATGCTCTTCTTTGCCAGCGTCAGCGTGAAGATCTCGTCGGCCCAGAGCGGACGGACGGCGAGCGTGAAGACGCGGGCGGCGACGCCGGCCGCGATCGCGGTCCACGCGAGGGCGCGCGCGGGGAGCGGCACGGCGCCAAAAGCCGCGCCCTTCACCCGGGTTTCTTCAAGGCCTTCGCGTCTCTGGTCCGTGAGGAAAGCCTAGCACCGGGTTCCTCCGCCTCAGAGGCGCGCGCCGAGAAAGAGGCCAGCGAGGCGGGAGTGCATACTTTCGCGCAGCGCGAAGGAATCATGGAGAAGGTCCGATGACGAATGGACGGTACCGCGTTCTGGTGGTTCTCGCGTGCGGTGTCTTCGCCGCTGGCTGCACCAGCGTCGACGGGCCCGGCAAACCGGCCGCCGTGCCGGAAGTCTGGCCAGGTTCCGTGGCGGGCTATCTGCCGCGCGAAGCGGTCCCGAACAGCCTCTTCCTCGTCCCCCCTCCTCCCGCCGCGGGGTCAGCCGCCCTTGCGCTCGACGAGGAGGCCAACCGCAAGGCCCTTGTCTTGCGCGGCACGCGGCGCTTCGCGCTCGCGACGGAGGACGCCGACCTGCTGTTTCCCCACGCGGCCGGTGCCTTCTCCTGTGCCGTCGGGGCGCCGATCACCGAAGTGGACGCGCCGCACCTGTACGTCCTCCTCCGGCGCGTCCTGAGCGACGCGGGCTACTCCACCTCGCGCGCGAAGAACGAGTACAAGAGGCTGCGCCCGTTCCTCGTGAACAAGGAGCCCTCGTGCACGCCCGCCGAGGAGGCCGAGCTCGGCAAGCAGGGCTCGTACCCTTCGGGGCACAGCGCCGCCGGTTGGGCGTGGGCGCTGGTCCTGACCGAGGTGGCCCCCGAGCAGGCAGATGCGATCCTCGCCCGTGGCCGAGCCTTCGGGCAGAGCCGCGTGGTCTGCAATGTCCATTGGCAGAGCGACGTGATGGAGGGGCGCATCATGGGAGCGGCAACGGTCGCGCGACTGCATGCGGACCCCACGTTCCGCGCCGACCTGGAGGCTGCCCGGAAGGAGTTCGCCGCCGTTCGCGCCAAGAACCGCAAGCCCGTGCGAGACTGCAAGGCCGAGGCGGACACGCTCGCGGGAACGCTCTGAGGAGCTGAACCTCGTGGAACAATGGTCCGCATGCCGGACATCGCTCCGCTCGCGGATCGGATCCCGCCCGGAGGGACAAACGATCCCGACGAGATCCTGAGCCTCTTCCTCGACTGGGTCTCGGCCGGCGGCCTCACGCTCTACCCGGCCCAGGAGGAGGCGCTTCTCGAGATCATGGCGGGGAAGCACGTCATCCTCGGGACGCCGACGGGGTCGGGCAAGTCTCTCGTCGCTCTGGGCCTCCACTTCAAGGCGGCCTGCGAAGGGAAGGTGTCGTTTTACACGAGCCCGATCAAGGCGCTCGCGAGCGAGAAGTTCTTCTCTCTGTGCGGGGAGCTGGGTCCCGAGAACGTCGGCATGCTGACCGGCGACGCGAGCATCAACCGCGAGGCGAGCGTTCTCTGCTGCACGGCCGAGGTTCTCTCGAACATGGCGCTCCGCCGCGGCCGGGGACTCGTGGCGCCCTACGTCGTGATGGACGAGTTCCACTACTACGCGGACAAGGAGCGCGGCGTCGCCTGGCAGGTGCCGCTCCTCGTCCTGCCCCACACCCAGTTCCTCCTCATGTCGGCGACGCTGGGCGACACGCGCGCGATCGCCGAGCGTCTGCACCACGACACGGGCCGCGAGGTCGCGCACGTCACGTCCGACGAGCGGCCCGTCCCGCTCGATTACGAGTACCGCGAGACGCCGCTCCACGAGACGATCGAAGAGCTGCTCGCCGCGAAGAAGAGCCCGATCTACGTCGTGAATTTCACGCAGAGGGAGTGCGCGGAGCTCGCGCAGTCGCTCACGAGCGTGAAGATCGGGACCCGCGAGGAACGGGAGGAGATCCGGAAGGTCGTGAGCGGGATCCGCCTCTCGACGCCTTACGGCAAGGAGTTCCGCCGGTTCCTCTCGTTCGGGATCGGGGTCCACCACGCCGGGCTCCTCCCGAAGTACCGCCTCCTCGTGGAGCAGCTCGCGCAGAAAGGGCTCCTCCACGTCATCTGCGGGACCGACACGCTCGGCGTCGGCGTGAACATCCCGATCCGGACGGTCCTCTTCACGAAGCTCGCGAAGTTCGACGGGACGAAGGTGGGGCTCCTCTCGGTGCGCGAGTTCAAGCAGATCTCGGGGCGGGCGGGACGCCGCGGATTCGACGACCGGGGGAGCGTCGTCGTGCAGGCGCCCGAGCACATCGTCGAGAAGCGGCAGGCGGAGAAGAAGTCCGAAAGCTCGGGGAAGAAGACCTCGCGCACGTTCAGGGGCCCGCCCAAAGGCGAGGTGTCGTGGACGGTCGAGACGTTCCAGAAGCTGATCGCGAGGCCGCCGGAAACGCTGACGTCGCGGTTCCGGCTGACTCACGGGATGGTGCTGTCCCTCCTCCAGCGCGACGAGGGAGAGGTGTCGGACCGCAACTTCACGTCATTGCGCGACCTCATCGCGCGCTGCCACGAGGACGAGGGCGTCAAGCGCCGGCTCGTGAAGCAGGCGGCGGTCCTCGTGCGCTCTCTCTACCGGGCGGGGATCATCGGCCTCGCTCTCGAGCGGCCCTACCGGGTCGTCGTGGCCGAGGACCTCCAGTGGGACTTCTCGCTCCACCAGGCGCTCTCGCTCTTCGCGCTGTCGGCGCTCGAGGAGCTCGATCCCGCGTCGCCGACGTATGCCGTGGACGCCCTCACGGTCGTGGAGTCGATCCTGGAAGACCCGGACGTGATCCTTCGAAGGCAGGTGGACCGGGCGAAGGGAAGGCTCATCGCCAAGCTCAAGGAGGAAGGCGTCCCCTACGAGGAGCGCATGGCGCGCCTCGAAGAGGTGACGCACCCCAAGCCGCTCGCGGACTTCCTGTACGGCGCTTTCAACGCGTTCCGCGCCGCGCACCCATGGACGGCGGGCTCGGACGTCAGCCCGAAGTCCATCGGGCGCGAGATGTTCGAGACGTTCGCCGGCTTTTCGGACTACGTGAAGAGCTACGGCCTCGAACGGAGCGAGGGCGTCCTCCTCCGGTATCTCTCACAGCTCTACAAGACGCTCGACCAGACCGTCCCGGAGGCCGCGAAGACCGACGAACTCTGGGACGTGCTCGGCTACTTCCGCTCGCTCGTCGGAGAGACGGACGCGAGCCTCCTCGAGGAGTGGGAGAGGTTGCGCCATCCCGAACTGCTCCTCGCGGAAAAGACGCAGGCCGCGCAGCCCGCGGGGCGAGCGGAAGCCTCGTGGCTCACGGAGCTTCTGTCGAACCCGCGGGTCTTCGCGGCGCGTGTCCGCGCGGAGGCGCAGCTTCTCGTCCGGGCGCTCGCGAGGAAGGACTGGGAAGAGGCGGCCGAGCGTGTGTCTCCGGAAAACGGCAGCCCGTGGGACGCCGAGCGCTTCGAGGCCGCGATGGCGCCGTTCTTCGACGAATACGGCGATCTGGTTTCAGGGGCCGAGGCGCGGCTCCACCACCTGACGAACCTGAAGGCCGCGGGCCCGCGCCAGTGGGAGGTCACGCAGACTCTCGTCGACCCGAAGGGCGATCACACGTGGGCGATCTTCGCGGGCATCGACCTCCGGGACGCGAGCGCGCCCGACGGCCCGATCCTGAGGATCCGGCGAATCGGAATCTGACGCGCGCCGGGGGGTCACGAGCCGCGGCGGCGGTCGCGGCTCCCGCTGTAGCTTGCCTTATCCACCCTGATGGTGTATCTTTTATTCGGAAGATTTAGTACAACGGTATGCCGACCGCCGCCCGCCCCCAGCTCGAGCCCGGACGCGTCTACCGCACGCGCGACCTCGCACCGTGGGCACGGAACGCACCCCGGCTCGCCAAGCGCCTCGAGCGAGAGGGGGTGCTCGTCCGGCTCCGGAACGGTCTGTTCCTCCACCCGCGCGCCGGGAGGTTCGGGCCGGTCCCGCCGAGCGACGGCCAGCTCCTCCGGCGCTTCCTCGACGACTCCCCGTTCGTCGTTACCGGCCCGGAGCGGTGGAACGCCCTCGGCCTCGGCACGACCGCTGCGTTCGTGAACCAACTGGTCTACAACCAGAAACGCAGCGGCATGTTCGCGCTGGCCGGACGCGTCTTCGACCTCCGCAAGGTGGCGTTTCCGGAGCACCCGCCCAAGGAGTGGTACGTGGTCGACCTCTTCGAGAACGCGGAGCGAGCCGGAGCCTCCCGCGCGGACCTCGAGCGGGCGCTGGCCACGGGGCTCCAGCGCCGGGCCTTCGACCCCAGGCGCCTCCGCAGGATGGCCGAGGAGTTCGGGCGGAAGCGTACGCAGGCGCATGTCGAGCGCGCCATGACGGCCCCAGCCGCATGACCTTCGTCCATGACGATCCGGAGTTCGCCGACCTTCTCCGCATCGTCGCCGCGAGCCGCGGCCTCGCGGTTAGCCTCATCGAGAAGGACTACTGGGTGACGCACGCGCTCTGGGCCCTCCATGCGCAGGGCTTCGAGGTCTGGTTCAAGGGCGGGACATCGCTCTCGAAGGGCTTTGGGCTCATCCGCCGCTTCTCCGAGGATCTCGACCTGAAGGTCGCGCCCGGCAGCACCGGCATCCCCGTTGCTCAGAACTGGCGGAGCGAGGGCGTGAAGGCCACGGCGGCGCGGCGTGGGTTCTTCGAGGCGCTGGCGAGCACGCTCCGCGTTCCGGGCGCGCGGGTGGGTCTCGATCCAGACGCCGACGATCCGACGTGGCGGAACGCGCGGCTCCAGGTCCGCTATCCGCAAGCAGAGCCGACGGCACGAGCCGGCTGGATGCGCCCGTTCGTCCTGCTCGAAGTCGGCGACGCTCGCGTGACGCCGTTCGTGCTCCGCGACCTCGGCTCGCTCGTCCACGACGAGCTGGAGCGTCTCGGGAGGCTCGACGCGTACACCGAGAACCGGCCGCGCGGCGTTCGCTGCGTCCACCCGCTCGTCACCCTGATCGAGAAGCTCGACGCGCTCCAGCGCCGCGCGTCGATCGAGGCGAACGAGCCGGCCGCGTTCGTGCGCCACTTCGAGGACGCGGCACGCATCATCGAAGCCGAGGCCAGCCTCCCGGCGCTCGCCGACCATGCGGATGTCCGGGCGCTCGCGGAAGACATGCTCGCGAAGCGCCAGATCCGGGCGCTCCCACGGTCGACCGACCCGGCCTTCGCGTTGCCCCAAGGGCCTCGGACGGACGCAATCCGGAAAGCGTCGGACGCGATCGCGCCGATGTTCTGGGGTGCGCGGATGTCGCTCGACGCCGCGTGCGTGGCGATCCGCGCCTGGATCTCGACACGGCTCGAGTAGACGGCGATCCGTCCAACTGCGACCTCTCCAGTTGCTGCGACACCGAGAAAGGAACAAGGACGTTGGTCCCATCTCCCGGATTCGGTAAGTAACATGAGTTCGTGCCTCTGGACCTGCCGGCCCCCTTCGGGTTGAACCGTCAAGGATTCCTTGACGGTTCCCGGCCGCTGGAGCTCGCCCTCCTCGTAGAGGTTCCGGATGTGAGCACGTGAGGACCGAAATCAGATCGAAAGCCCAGAATGGGCTCAGAAAGGTTGGCTGTCATGGTGGAGTTTCCTCGGAAGGCGGATGGTCGGCGGGTCTTTTCGGTGGCGTTCAAGCGCGAGACAGTGGCCCGGATCACGTCGGGTGAGAAGACCCTTGCCGAGCTCTTGGGAGAGCTCGGGCGCAGGACCTCCGGGACGCGAGCGCGCCCGACGGCCCGATCCTGAGGATCCGGCGGATCGGAGTCTGAGCTCGCCGGATTACGACGCCCGGCGGCGGGTGCGGGAAGCGCTCCCGGCCTTCGGAGTCCGCGCGCCGGGCTCGATCCAGCGCTCCGCCCAGGCGGCCATGGCGTCGATCGCGGAGGCCAGAGCCCGCCTATATATAGTTCTGTCTCTCGGGCGAAACGTTCTCGACGTCCCGAGGAAGGAGATCGACTCATGGACACGGGACTGCTCATCCTCCGGCTCGTACTGGGGCTCCTCATGGCGGCGCACGGGGCGCAGAAACTCTTCGGATGGTTCGGGGGCCCCGGCTTGGCGGGCGCCAGCGGAATGTTCGAATCGCTCGGGTTCCGTCCGGGGCGCCTTTTCGTGGCCGCCGCTGGAACCAGTGAGATCGGGGGCGGCCTCCTGATGGCGCTGGGTCTCCTCGGCCCCGTCGGTCCCGCCCTGATGCTCTCGGTCATGGTCGTGGCCGCGGTCAGCGTGCACGCGCCACACGGGCTCTTCGCGATGTCGAACGGCATCGAAATCCCGCTGCTCTACGGCATCGGCGCCGCGGCGCTCGCCCTTACGGGCCCCGGCCATTACTCCCTCGACGCGCTCGTCGGCCTCACCTCCCTCTGGTCTTCGCCGGTGAGCTGGGCCGCCCTCGTCGCCGGAATTCTCGGCGGCGTCCTGAACCTGGCGCTCCGGCGCCGGCCTGCCGCGGCCTCGGTCGCGGCGTGACCGGACGAACCGCCACGGAAAGGATTGCCCCGATGAAGGCGACCCTGAATCGTTCGAAAAAGCTCCTCGGGATCGAGCAGGCCCCGCCCCGGCACTGGGTCGGCGACGGCTTTCCCGTGCGCTCGATGTTCTCGTACGACTCCGCCCCGTTCCTCAGTCCCTTCCTTCTTCTCGACTACGCGGCTCCCTCGGAGTTTCCGCCGGCGCAGGTTCCGCGCGGAGTGGGCGAGCACCCGCATCGGGGGTTCGAGACCGTGACGATCGCCTATCAGGGTGAGATCGAGCATCGCGACTCGGCCGGACACCGGGGCCGGATCGGGCCGGGCGACGTCCAGTGGATGACCGCCGCCTCGGGCATCGTGCACGAGGAGATGCACGGGCGCGCGTTCACCGAGAAGGGGGGCACGCTCGAGATGGTGCAGCTCTGGGTGAACCTGCCCGCGAATTTCAAGAGGTCCCCGCCCGGGTATCAGGACATCCTCGACAGCCGGATGCCCGTCGTTTCGCTCGCGGGCGGCGCCGGGACCGTCCGGGTGATCGCGGGAGAGTTCGAGAAAGCGAAGGGGCCGGCCCGGACATTCACGCCGATCGAGCTGTGGGACATCAGGCTCGAGGCCGGGGAAGTCGCGACCCTCAACGTGCCGGCGGGGCAGTCCACCGGACTGCTCTTCCTTCGCGGCGGCGGTCGCGTCAACGGGTCGAAGTCCGTCGACGAGGGGGAGCTCGCGGTCCTGGATCGCGACGGCGAGACGCTCTCGATCGAGGCCGAAACCGACTCCACCGTCCTGCTTCTTTCGGGTACGCCGATCGACGAGCCCGTCGTCGGGTACGGGCCGTTCGTGATGAACACCGAGCGCGAGATCCGGCAGGCGATCGAGGACTATCGCCACGGGCGCATGGGCCACCTCGGCTGAGCGCGTGCGCCCGACGGATCCGCGTCTCCTACCTAGTAGAGCGGAAGATAGTCGACGGCGCCCGTATCTCCGTCGTAAATCATCTCGTACGGGAACCAGTAGATGTACTCGTCGCCATAGTCGTCGATGTAGGCGTAGCCGATGTACGTCATGCCCAGATCCTGGATCTGCGGCAGCATGCTGCGGTGGGACGCGAAGCTGATCCCATTCGACCCGCCCGTCCTCGAAGCCATCTTCTTCGTGGTCTTGTATTTCTTGACCGGCAGGTCTCCCTTCTCGCTGTGCTTCACGCTGACGCCTGCGATCTTGCCGTCTTTGACATTGACCGAAACGGTGTGCTTGCCGTTCTTCTGAATGACGTGGTGACCGTTGGTCTTGATCTTGTCTCCGAGCAGTTGCTGACCGGAGGCGTGGTGATGTTTTCCTTTTTCCTTTTGCTTTTCCTTTTGCTTTTCCTTTCCCTTTCCCTTTCCCTTTCCTTGTGCATCAGCGGAACCGACCATCGCGATCAAGCAGATGACGGCGAAAATAGCCACCAGATAACGATGAGCGCGAACCATAGAGACCTCCAATTGTGAAATTAATCGGGCCGGTCAGTGAGTATCTCGGACGCGGTCCATGCGTACGAATGCGACGCAGGACGGATGCCAGCTATCCCGCCGAGGGGCGAATCGTGCTACGCGCCCTACACTAAACCCAGGTGGAGCCCGAAAACGAAGAACCCGGCGTTGCCGCCGGGTCGTCGCAACTGTCTGATTCGACAAGGTTTAGTATTGGTTGCGGGGGCAAGATTTGAACTTGCGACCTTTGGGTTATGAGCCCAACGAGCTACCAGGCTGCTCCACCCCGCGTCAGGGAGGGGGACCATAGCGGCTCGGGGTGCGCGAGTCAAGCGCACGTCTTCTGGAAGAAGTCGTTCCCCTTGTCGTCGACGAGGATGAAGGCGGGGAAGTCGACGACGTCGATTGCGAAGACGGCCTCCATGCCGAGCTCCGGGAACTCCACGACTTCCACCTTCCTGATGTTCTCCTCGGCGAGGAGCGCGGCAGGGCCGCCCGGCGAGCCGAGGTAGAAGCCGCCGTGCTCCCGGCACGCCTCGGTCACCTTCTGGCTGCGGTTGCCCTTCGCGATCATGACCATCGAGCCGCCCTTCGACTGGAAGAGGTCGACGTACGAGTCCATGCGCCCCGCCGTCGTCGGCCCGAACGAACCGGACGGCTTTCCTTTCGGCGTCTTCGCGGGGCCCGCGTAGTAGACGGGATGGTCCTTGAAGTACTGCGGGAGGTCCTGGCCGGCGTCGAGGCGCTCCTTGAGCTTCGCGTGCGCGATGTCGCGCGCGACGACGAGGCGGCCCGTGAGCGCGAGCGGCGTCGAGACCGGGTGCTTCGACAGGTCGGCGAGGATCTCCTTCATCGGCTTGTCGAGGTCGATCTTCACGATTCCCACGTGTTCCTTCGCGCCCGTGTGGACGGGGAGCAGCGCCTCGGGGTGGCGCTCGAGCTCCTCGAGCCACAGGCCCTTCGCGTCGATCTTCGCGAGGACGTTGCGGTCGGCCGAGCACGAGACGCCCATTCCGACCGGGCAGGACGCGCCGTGGCGCGGAAGACGGATCACGCGCACGTCGTGCGCGAAGTACTTGCCGCCGAACTGCGCACCGAAGCCGAGGGCCTGCGCACGCGCGAGGAGCTTCTTCTCGAGCACCGGATCGCGGAACGCGCGGCCGGTCTTGTCGCCCGACGTCGGGAGCGAGTCGTAATAGCCCGTCGAGGCGAGCTTGACGGTCTTCAGGCACGCCTCGGCGGACGTGCCGCCGACGACGAACGCGATGTGGTACGGCGGGCAGGCGGCCGTGCCGAGACTCTTCATCTTCTCGACGAGAAACGCCTCGAGGCTCGCGGGGTTCAGGAGCGCCTTCGTCTCCTGGAAGAGATAACTCTTGTTCGCCGAGCCGCCCCCTTTGGCCACGAAGAGGAACTTGTACTCGGCCCCCTTCGTCGCGTAGATGTCGATCTGCGCGGGGAGGTTGTTCCCCGTGTTGACCTCGTCGTACATATTGAGCGCGGCGGTCTGCGAGTAACGGAGGTTCTCTTCGGTGTACGTCTGCCAGATCCCCTTCGAGATCTTTTCGGCGTCGTCGGCGCCGGTCCACACCTGCTGGCCCTTCCACGCGACGATCGTCGCGGTGCCCGTGTCCTGACAGAAAGGCAGCTCGAACCGAGCAGAGACGACGGCGTTACGGAGGAGAGCCGTTGCCATGAAGCGGTCGTTCGGCGAGGCCTTGGGGTCCTTCAGGATGGACGCGACCTGTTGCTGGTGCTTGGGCCGGAGGAGGAACGACACGTCGCGCATCGCCTCGTGCGCGAGGACCGTGAGCGCCTTCGGGTCCACGACGAGGACGGGCTTGCCGGCGAACTTCGCCTTCTTTACGAAACCCTTCGCGCCCGCGACGAGCCGGTACTTCGTGTCGTCCTTGCCCGTCTGGAAGGGCTTCGAATACACGAACCCGCTCTTCACGGGCGACTTCGGGGCGGTCTTCTTCGCGGACTTCTTCTTCGTGGGCATTGGAGTCTCCTCCAGCGTGGAAATTACCCGACGCCGGGGAGGCCGCCTCTGATGCGGATGAACCATCGAGAGTTGCCGGGGATCTCCGCGAGAATCCGCATAGCGTGGGGGTAAAGAAAGTTCCGGACCGCCTTCAGACGTTCGTGCCGGGTCTCGACGCGCTGACCGACGGCGGGCTGCCCCGCGGGCGCACGACACTCATCGTCGGAGGACCCGGCTGCGGGAAGACGATCCTGGCGCTTCAGGTTCTCGTCGGGGGGGCGCGGCGGGCGCATGAGCCCGGCATCTTCGTCGCCTTCGAAGAGCGGGCGCGCGAGATCGTCAAAGACGCTGGCGCGTTCGGCTGGGATCTTCCCAGGCTCCAGAAGGACCGGCTCTTCTTCCTCGACGCCCATCTCGACAGCTCGACCGTTCACGGAGGCGCGTTCGACCTCGCGGGCCTCCTCGCGGGTCTTTCGGCCAAGGCGCGGCAGATGGGCGCGCGCCGCATCGTGTTCGACGGCATCGACAAGCTCCTCGCGCACCTCGACGATCCCGCGGCGGAACGCCTCGAGCTCCTGCGGCTGCACCAGTGGCTTTACGAGAGCGGTCTGTCGGGAATCATCACCGCGAAGGCCGGGCAGGTCGACCCCAGGAGGTCGTCGCGTTACGGGTTCCTCCAGTACCTGGCCGACTGCGTCGTTCTGCTCCAGCACCGCCTCGTGGACACCATCGCGAGCCGGCACTTCCAGATCCTGAAGTACCGGGGCGCGAATGCCTCGTGCAACGAGTTCCCGATGGTGCTGTCCGACCGGGGCGTCGAGGTCGCGAGATATGCGGCGGACTCGCTCGATCACAAGGTCTCCACGGAGCGCATCTCGAGCGGTGTCCCCGATCTCGATGCGATGCTCAGGGGCGGCTACTTTCGCGGCGCCAGCATCCTGATCTCGGGAGCCCCCGGCACCGCGAAGACGACCCTCGCCGCGGAGTTCGCCGATGCCGCCTGCCGCCGCCGCGAGAACACGCTCTTCGTCAGCTTCGACGAGGGATCGGCCCAGATCGTCCGAAACCTCGGCTCCGTCGGGATCCGTCTCGACCGCCACCTCAAGTCCGGCCGTCTCGTCATCCACTCGACGAACGCGCGGGCCCGCACGGCCGAAGAGCACCTTCTCCATATCCGGTCGCTCGTCGAATTGCACCACAGCCGCTGCCTCGTGATCGATCCGCTCTCCGCGCTCACGGGCACCGTGGGCGGGATCGAGGCGCGGAGCAATTTGGAGCGCTTCATCGCGCTCGAGAGAAACCTCAACATCACGACCATGGCAACGAGCCTCCTCGAGGGGTTCAGCGAAGCGCACGAGACCACCACTACCGCCGGCGTCTCGACCCTGGTGGACACGTGGATCCACCTCTCCTACCTGATCCAGGGGGGCGAGCGGAACCGGGCCCTCACGATCGTCAAGTCGCGGGGGATGGGTCACTCCAACCAGGTGCGCGAGCTGCTGCTCACCGACCGCGGGCCGAGTCTGAGCAAGGTCTACACCGCGGGTGGCGCCGTCCTCATGGGGACGCTCCGCTGGGAGCGGGAGGAGCAGGAACGGGCCGCGCGGCTGCAGGAGGGGCGCGCCTTCGAGGAACAGCAGCGGGTCGCGGGGGACCTCGGTCGCGGACCTGACGAGCCGTATAGAGGGGCTCCGGCGCGAGCGGGACGAGAGGGAGCGGGATCTGAAGCGGATGAAGACGGCGAGGACCGGCGACGTAGGCACGGGGGCGACGCGCATCGGCGAGATCGGGCGGATGCGGCGAGGGCGCGCAAACCCGAAGGGAAGCGGCCCTGCCAGGCGGCCGCCGCGTAAACCTTGAAGGTCAAGAGCACGCAGAGCCCGGCACGTGGCGGGCGCGAGCCCCTGTCGCTCCGGCTCTACGTCGCGGGTGTAGCCCCGAACTCGGCGGCCGCGATCCGCAACCTCGCGATCCTGTTCCCGGGCGGCGAGGCCTCGGGGAAACCGGTAGAGATCGAGATTGTCGACCTCCTCAAGGAGCCCCTGCGCGGGCTGTTGGACGGCGTCGTCCTCTCGCCCACGCTCGTGCGCCTCGAGCCGGCCCCAGCTCGGCGCATCGTGGGGAACCTGAGCAACCACGAGGCCGTGCTCCTCGCGCTCGGAATCGTCCCGTGACGTCACGGGAGAACGAGATCCTTCGGCAGGAGAACGAGGCACTCCGCCGCCGGCTCGCCGAGGCCGAGCAGGTGAACGAGGCGCTCACGAAGGGACAGATCGACGCTGTCGTCGACGCGGCGCATGGGGTGCCGCTGCTTCTGCGACAGGCGCAGGAAGCCCTGCAGGCGAGCGAGGCGCGTTTCCGTGCCGTCGTGGCCTCCGCCCCCGCAGCGATCGTCGTGGCCCTAGAGGGCAAGATCGTGCTTTGGAACCAGGGGGCCGAGCGGCTGTTCCAGTACTCACAGCAGGAGGCGATGGACCAGCCCGTCACGATGCTCATTCCCGAGCCCTACCTGACGCAGCATGGGGAGGCCGTCCAGCGGTTCCACGCCTCGGGCGAGACGGACCTCCCTGGGAAGTCATACGAGGCGCAGGCGCTCAGGAAGGACGGCAGCCAGTGCCCGGTGCAGATCTCCCTGGCCGTGTGGCAGTCCGCACAGGGAGCGTTCACCAGCGCCATCATCACGGACATCACCGAGCAGCGCCGGCTGGAGGAAACGCGCCGGAGCACGGAGGAGCGATTCTCCCTGGTGTTCCGGGCCAGCCCGATCCCGATCGCGATCGTGACGGCGTCTAGCGAAATCCTCGAGGTCAACGACCGATACGTCGAGTTCTCCGGGTACCCCAGCGAGGACCTCGTCGGCCACAGAGCGCGGGCCTTGGGGATGTGGGCCGAGCCCGCGGACCGGCAGCGGTTCGTCGACGCGATGAGCCGTGAGGGGCACGTGCGGAACTTCGAAGCGACTTTCCGCCGCAAGTCCGGCGAAACCCGCAACGTGCTCCTGTCGGTGGAATCCATCGAGTTGCGCGATGTCGCAGAGCCGGTGCGGGTCTTCATGTTCACCGACATCACCGAGCGCCGGAGAGGGACCGACCGGCTCCGCGAGAGCGAGGAGCGTTATCGGTCGCTGTTCGACGCTTCCGTCGATACGATCATCACGACCGACGAGGACGGGCGCATCGTCGGATGGAACCGGAGCGCCGAGCGGATGTTCGGCTACGCGGCGGCCGAGGTCATCGGCCAGCCGGCGACCGTGATCGTGCCGCACGGATACCGCGATCGGCATCGCGCCGGCCTCGACCATGTGAAGTCGGGCGGCGAGCCGCACGTCATCGGCAAGACGGTCGAGTTGGAAGGACTACGGAGGGACGGGAGCGAGTTCCCGCTGGAGTTCTCGCTGACCGCCTGGACAGTCGCATCGGGCCGGTTCTACACCGCGATCATCCGCGACATCACCGAACGCAAGCGGGCCGAGGAGGCATTGCGCGAGAACCAGGCGCGACTCGACCTCGCACTCCGGTCAACGCAGATGGGCGTGTGGCACTGGGATCTCGTCGAAGACAGACGCCATTTCGATGATCAGATCTGTAGGCTTCTGGGGGTCGACGCGGCGGCGTTTACCGGGAAGGCGGAGGAATTCTTCGGAGCCGTGCATCCGGACGACCTGGAATCGCTCAAAGCAGCACTGGCGAGAACGATCGAGGAGAGTGTGCCGTACGAGTCCGAGTACCGCGTCGTCTGGCCGGACGGAAGCGTTCATTTCATCGCTGCCCGCGGCAAATTGGTCCGCGATGAGAGCGGGTGGCCGTTGCGGATCAACGGCATCGCGTGGGAGATCACCGAGCGGAAGCGGGGGGAGGAGGCGCTACGGCAAAGCGAGGAGAGGTACCGCCTCTTCTTCGAGCAGGATCTCGCGGGTCACTTCATCTCGACTACGGACGGCCGAGTGCTGGCCTGTAACCCGGCCTTCGCGCGGATCTTCGGCTTCTCCAGCCCGGAGGAGGCCCGGAAGAAGAACATCGGAAGTCTCTACCCGAACCCCGAAGTGCGGGAGAAGTTCCTCGACCGCTTGAGGGCGGAGAAGCGGCTCGAACGGCTCGAGTTGGAGCTTCGACAGACGGACGGCCAGACGGTGCACGTCGTCGAAAACGCCGTTGGGACGTTCGACGACGAGGGCAAGCTGATCGAGATCCGCGGGTACCTCATCGACGAGACGGAACGGTACGCCGCCGAGCGGGAGTTTCGGCAAGCCCAGAAGATGGAGGCGGTCGGCCGCCTCGCGGGCGGCGTGGCCCACGACTTCAACAACCTTCTCACGGTCATATTCGGCTACAGCGACGTCCTCCTCCAGGGGCTCGAGCCGGGCCCCCTGCACGAGGCGATGCAGGAAATCCGGCGGGCGAGCGAGCGGGCCGCGGCGCTGACCCGGCAGCTCCTCGCCTTCAGCCGTAAACAGACGCTCGTTCCCGAGGTCCTCGATATGGGCGACGTCGTGAGCGGCATGTCGACCATGGTGGAACGCCTCATCGGCGAGGAAGTCAAGGTGAGCGTCGTCGTGTCTCCGGGCCTCGGACGGGTGAAGGCGGACCGCGGCCAGTTGGAGCAGGTCCTCATGAACCTCGCGGTCAACGCCAGGGACGCCATGCCGAAAGGCGGCAGCCTGACCTTCGAGCTGCAGAACGTCGAGCTCGACGACGCCTACACCGCGACGCACGCCGAGGTCGAGCCGGGACCATACGTGCTCCTGGCGATTTCCGACACCGGGACGGGGATGGACGCGGAGACGCAGAAGCGCATCTTCGAGCCCTTCTTCACGACCAAAGAGACTGGGAAGGGCACCGGCCTCGGCCTCTCCACCGTTCACGGCATCGTGCACCAGAGCGGCGGCTCAATCGACGTGTACAGCGAGCCGGGGCGGGGCACGACGTTCAAGGTCTACCTCCCGCGCTTCGCCGGCGATGCGGCCGTCCCGCGCTCTCTCTCGGGGATCCACCCGGCGCTGCCGGCGGGGTCCGGGTCCGAGACCGTCCTCGTTGTCGAGGACGAAGCCGTGATCCGGCAACTGACGAACCTCATCCTGAAAAAGGCCGGCTACACCGTGCTTCTCGCGGAGAGTCCGGTCGCGGCCGAACGGATCGCCGGCAGCCACCCGGGACCGATCCACCTCCTGCTGACAGACGTCGTGATGCCGGGCATGAGGGGTCCGGAGCTCGCGGAACGGCTGCTCCGCCTCAGACCCGACCTCCGTGTGTTGTACATGTCGGGCTACACCGACGATGCGATCGCGCACCACGGGTTCCTCGACGCCGGGACGGAGTTTCTTCAGAAGCCGTTCACGCCCCTCCGGCTGATGCAGAAGATCCGCGAAGTGCTCGGCCGCTCCGAGCCGTAGTCTTCCGCTACTCTGAGCGGGGAGGCCGACGACACCATGGGACTCGCTCGAAGCCCAGGCCTTCCGTGACGAAGGCCCAAAGCTCCCGAAGGACGTCGTCGTCCTCGGCGTGTCGAAGAACACCGTCGAGGCGCAGGCGAAGTTCGCGAAGAAGAACGCCCTGACGTTCGGGCTCCTCGCGGACGAGGACGGCGAGGTGATCAAGCGCTACGGCGTGGACCTCGCGTTCGGCATCGCGAAGAGGAAGTCGTTCCTGATCGACTCGAAGGGAAAGATCGCGAAGGTCTACGAATCCGTCTCGCCCGCGAAGCACGCGAGAGAGGTCGCGGCCGATTTCGCATCGGTCCCCTGACGGCGTGGCGGTCGCCTACGCGCCCCGAGGAGCGGATCTCAGCGCGGCGTCGGAACGGGGGCGGGCGCGGGGGCGGGGGCAGGGGCAGGCGCGATGGGCGGCTTCACGCGGGCTTGCCAGCCTTCCGGCAGGAGGAGAACGACCTCTCCGGGCTTCACGAGGTTCAGCGTCTCGCGGGCGATCTTCTCGACGGCCTCCGGATCGGTCTTCAGCGCGACGACCTCTTCCTCGAGGCGGTGATTCTCCGCGTATAGCTTCTCGACGTCGGCCTGCATCGCGGCGAGCTGGATGCGCTGCTTTCTCACCTTGAGAAGGCCGCTGGGGCTGAGGAGGAAGAAGCCGAACACGAAGAGAGAGAAGACGAGCGAAATGGCGACATACGAGGCGGGTCTCACGTGCCTGCCGTCAGGGCGGGCGCCGGAGGCCGGCGCCGGCGGGTCGGGCATCAGCTCGGGCAGGGGGCGTGACTCCTCGTGGCGGCCCGGCGCGGGCAGCTTCTTCACCCCGACGCTGCGGGGCGGACCCTTGCCGCCGACGATCCGTTCGAACCGCACGGACCATCTTCGCGCAGAACCAGGCGCGGTGTCAGGCTTTCTTCGCGGCGAGACCCGGATAGACCCCCGTCTCCGCCAGGTCCTCTTCGATCCGGAGGAGCCGGTTGTACTTCGAGACGCGCTCGGAGCGGCAGAGGGATCCCGTCTTGATGAAGCCTGCGTTCACGGCGACGGCGAGATCCGCGATCGTCGTGTCCTCGGTCTCGCCCGAGCGGTGGGAGATGACCGTGACGTATCGCGCCGTCTGCGCGATCCGCACGGCCTCGAGCGTCTCGGTGATCGTGCCGATCTGGTTCAGCTTCACGAGAAGGCCGTTCGCGATGCCGTCGGCGATGCCCTGCTTCAGGATCTTCGGATTCGTCACGAAGTTGTCGTCGCCGATGAGGTGGATCTTCGACCCGAGCTTTTGAGTCAGGAGCTTCCAGCCCACCTTGTCGCTCTCGGCGCAGCCGTCCTCGATCGAAAGGATCGGATAGTCGGCGACGAGGCCCTCGTAGAAGGCAACGATGTCGGCTGGCGAGATCTTCTTCCCCTCGAGAGCGTAGGAGCCCTTCTCGAAGAACTCGGAGGCCGCGCTGTCGAGCGCGAGGAACACATCCTTGCCGGCGTGATACCCGGCCTTCGAGATCGCATCCACGAGCATGTCGAGCGTCGCGCGCGTGGACTCGATGTTCGGGGCGAATCCACCCTCGTCGCCCACGCCCGTCGCGAGCCCCTTGCCCTTCAGGATTCCTTTCAGCGCGTGGAAGACCTCCGCCCCGGCGCGCAGCGCCTCGCGAAACGTCCTGAAGCCGGCGGGCACGAGCATGAACTCCTGGATGTCGAGAGGGTTGTCCGCATGCGCGCCGCCATTCACGACGTTCATCATCGGGACGGGCAGCGTGACGGCGCCGGTGCCGCCCAGGTAGCGAAAGAGGGGGAGCGCGCAGGCCTCGGCCGCCGCGCGGCAGACGGCCATCGAGACGCCCAGGATCGCGTTCGCGCCGAGCTTCGTCTTCATGTCGGTGCCGTCGAGGTCGATCATCAGGCGGTCGACTTCGGCCTGCTGGCGCGCGTCCATCCCGAGGACTTCGGGCGCGATCGTCTCGTTGACGTTCTTGACGGCCGAAAGAACGCCCTTGCCGCCGTATCGCTTCTTGTCGCCGTCGCGCAGCTCGAGGGCTTCGCGCGAACCGGTGGACGCGCCCGAGGGCACGCCGGCGCGCCCCGACGCCCCGCCCTCGAGAAGGCACTCGACTTCGACCGTGGGGTTGCCGCGGGAATCGAGGATCTCGCGGGCGTGAATGCTTTCGATCGCGTACATGCTGGCTCCTCGCTACCCTCTCAGAACATATTCCTTGGCCGCTTTTAAAAGACGATCCGTCTCGCCCTTGTCGGAAGACTCCGCGTAAATGCGCACGACCGGCTCGGTGCCCGAGGCGCGAAAGAGGATCCAGCGGCCATCGCCGAGCTCGAGCTTCTGCCCGTCAGTGCGGTCGATCGACTGCACCTTCAGCCCCGCTAGCGTGGCGGGGTTCTCGGCGAGGCGCTTCTTGATCGACGCGGCGAGCGCCGGATCGAGGCGCGCGTCCGCGCGCTTCGGGTAGAAAGAGCCGACGCGATTGAAGAGCGCCGCGAGGAGGTCCGAGAGCGTCTCGCCGGTCGCGGCCACGCGCTCGGCGAGGAGGAGACCCGCGAGGAGGCCGTCCTTCTCGGGCACGTGGCCGGCCATCGTGAAGCCGGCGGACTCCTCGCCTCCGAGCGTGATCTTGTCCGCGAGAAGCAGCTCGCCGATGTACTTGAAGCCGACCGGCGTCGTGAAGACGGAGGCTCCATACGCCTTCGCCACCGCGTCGAGCCCATGCGTGGTGGCGACAGAACGCGCGATCCCGCGGGCGTCGCCCTTGCGGCGGCGGCCGAGGAGGAGGTCGGCGAGAAGCATGAGGCAGTGGTTCGGGTCGACGTACGTTCCGTCGGCGTCGAGGATGCCGAAGCGGTCCGCGTCGCCGTCCGTCGCGAGGCCGATGCGGCGCTTCTCGGACACGACGAGCTTCGACAATGCGGCGAGGTTCTTCTCGTCGCACTGGGGCGAAAGGCCCCCGAAGTACGGGTCGCGGTGCCCGTTGATGACCGCGACGTCCACGCCCGCGTCCCTCAGGAAGACGTCGAGGTAGCCGCGCGACGTGCCGAAGCGCGGGTCGACGGCCACGCGGAGCTTCGACTTCCGAAGAACGGCGGTGTCGACGAAGGTGGCGAGCTTCTCGAGGTAGGGGCCGCGCGGGTCGATCGCGTCGTGTTTCGCCTCCGGGGCGGACGCCGCATCCGCATCCGTCGTCTTAGCGATCTCGGCCTCGATGCGGGCCGTGACGTCGGGAAGCGCGGGCGCGCCGTCGGCCGTGGAGAACTTGATGCCGTTGTATTCGGGGGGATTGTGCGAGGCCGTGAAGTTGATGCCACCCGCGGCGCCGAGGCGCGGGATCGTGAAGGCGACGACGGGCGTCGGCACGTCGCGGTCCGCGCGGAGGGGGCACACGCCTTCGCGGACGAGGACGCGGGCCGCCTCGTCGACGAACCGCTCGTTCAGGAAACGTGTGTCGGACGCGAGGACGACTGCGGCCGGCGCATCCCCCGAAACCCGCATCGCGCGCGCGATGGCGGTGACGACGCGTCGCGCATTCGGGAACGTGAACTCTTCCCCCAGAACCGCGCGCCAGCCGGAAGTACCGAAACGGATCATCAGGCCGTAGGATTCTACGGTGCCGAGGCCCGCAATGGCGCATGGAAGTTTCGGGGTCCGGGGAAACGGGGACCGTTTTCCCCAGCTAGACTCCAATCCGAATGAGTGAGTTCACCGGTGAGGAGATACGGGCGCTCGCGCCCTATTTCACGAACGTCGATGCGCACGTCTTCGGCCTCAGGCTGCCGCAGGAGGTGGCGGGCGCGCTCTTCTCCCGCTACAGCCGGTCGGCCAAGAGCCTGCGCCGCGTGTTCCTCGACGAGTTCCAGGGCGTGGCGGGCGTCCTCCCGGGCGCCGACGCGGTGAACGACGGCGACGCGCTGAAGAAGGCGCGCGCGTTCTACGACCGTGTTCTCGTAGGGTACGGCGACGACTCCGTCGCGCAGCTCGGCGGCGCGCATCTCGCGATCGAGCACGTCTCGAACGTCACGGCGCAGGTCCTGGAAGACGCGCGGATCGGCATCGCCTTCCTCGAGAAGTCCACCCGCTATGTCCGCTTCGACCAGCGCGACGCCCGCGGCGATTTCCCGTGGTTCCGGGAGCCGTCGCTCATGGCGTCGCGCCACCGGGACGCATACGTGGCGCTCATGGATCGCCTCTTCGGGACGTATGCGGCCCAGATCGACGGGATGATCGCCCACATCGAGAAGGTACTCCCGGTCGAGTCCGTGGCGGTCCGCCACCCGAAGACCGGCGAGCCGCTCGATTTCGCGGACGTGAAGCGCGACGAGGAGCTGCTCAAGGCGGCGAAGCGCGCATACGCGGCGACCGTGCGGGCGCACGCCTGCGACGTCATGCGCAGCTACCTTCCCGCGTCGACGCTAACGAACCTGGGGATCTTCGCGACGGGACAGGCGTATGAGCACCTCCTGAACCGTCTCCTGACGCACCCGTCGCACGAGTGCCGCGCGCTCGCCGTGAGCATGCGCCGCGAGCTGGACCGGCTCATTCCGTCCTTCGTGAAAAGGTCCGCGCCGAGCTTCTGGAAGCAGGATCTCCTCGCCCGCGCCGCCGCGGCTGCGGCCCGGATCGGACCGGCCGGTCCACCTTCCGTCTCGCCCGTCACGCTCGTGGACTTCGACCGCGACGCCGAAGAGAAGGTGCTCGCGGCGCTTCTCTACCCGCACGGAGACCGGCCGCTCGCCGAGGTGCGCTCCCGCGTGCGCGCCCTGGAGCCGGCCGAGCGCGCGGCCGTTCTCTTTTCCCTCGCCTCCGGGCGGAAGAGCCGGCGCGACAAGCCGCCGCGCGCCCTCGAGGAGGCGTCCTACTCGTTCGACCTCGTGGGCAACCTCGGGATCTACCGCGACCTTCACCGCCACCGGCTGCTCTCCCAGGAGCGCCAGCCGTTCTCGACGGCGCACGGATACGACACGCCGCCGGAAATCGTAGAGGCCGGGCACGGCCCGGTCTTCGAGGAATGCATGGCGCGCGCGCACGACCTCCACGAAGCCGTGAAGAAGGATCACCCCGCCGAGGCTCCCTACGTCGTGCCGTTCGCGTTTCGCGTGCGCTGGTACGTCACGATGAACCTGCGCGAAGCCGTGCACCTCTGTGAGCTGCGGTCGATGCCGCAGGGCCATCCCGACTACCGGATCGTCGTGCAGGAAATCTGGCGCCGCATCGAGGAAGTTCATCCCGGCCTCGCGGTCTGGGGCGGCTTCGTGAATCGGGACGCCTACCGCCTCGGTCGCCTCCAGTCGGAGATGCGGACGGAGTGGAAGCGGGCGGGCGGCGCCTGAGGAGTCAGTCTTCCGCGAGCAGGGCGCCGAGGCCCACGAGGACCGAGGCCGCGTCTTCGTCGGCGCGCGCGAGGTAGACGGGCAGCGCCCCGGGGATCTCGTGGTAGATCTCCATGAGGACTTCCGGAGCGTCCGTGACGACCGCGTCGATGCGGGCCGACCGGCCGAGCCGCTCGAGGATCGCCTCGAGTCCGCGCTCGCCGAGGAACGTCGTGGTGGCCGGCGCGATCGCGCGGAGGTCGTCGAGGAGATCGTGCCGTTCGACGGTCGCGACGAGAACGTGGAGCATTGGGATCCCGATCTTCGCTCATCCCGGGTTGCAAACCGAGGGCCCCGGGCCGAGGATGGCCGCGGCCGGCACGTGACACCGAAACGTCCCATCTACCTCGACTATCACGCCACGACGCCGGTCGACCCGCGCGTCTTCGAGGCGATGCGGCCGTATTTCACGGAGCATTTCGGAAACGCGGCGTCCGCGAGCCACGCCTTCGGGTGGCGCGCCGAGGCCGCCGTGACCGCGGCGCGCGAAGCGATCGCGCGCCTCGTCGGCGCGAACCCGCGCGAGATCGTCTTCACGTCGGGCGCGACCGAGGCGGACAATCTCGCCGTTCTCGGCGCCGCGCGGGCGCGGCAGACGCCGGGGGCGCATGTCGTCACGTCGGCGATCGAGCACCCCGCCGTGCTCGACCCCTGCCGCCGCCTGGAGACCGAGGGTTTCTCCGTCACGTACCTCCCGCCCGACGCGCACGGACTCACGAGCGCGGCGGCCGTTGCGGAAGCCCTCACCCAAGAGACGGTCCTCGTGTCCGTCATGGCGGCGAACAACGAGATCGGCACTCTGAACCCCGTCGGCGAAATTGCGCGCGTCTGCAAGGAACGCGGGATCGTCTTCCACACGGACGCCGTTCAGGCGCTCGGCAAGGTCCCGCTGGACGTGCACGGCCTCGGCCTCGACCTCGCGTCGTTCTCGGCCCACAAGCTGTGCGGCCCAAAGGGCGTGGGCGCTCTCTTCGTGCGCGCGGTGAATCCGCGGGTGCGGCTCGTGCCCCTCCTCTTCGGCGGCGGCCACGAGCGCGGCCTCCGGCCCGGGACGCTCGACGTCCCGGGCATCGTGGGCTTCGGCGCCGCGGCCGACCTCGCGCGTACAGAGGGAGAGGTCGAATCTCGAAGGGTCGCCGGCCTCAGGGACCGGCTCTGGGAGCGGCTGCGGGGACGCGCGGACGGCCTCTCGCGAAACGGCCACCCGTCCCTCTGCCTCCCGGGAAATCTGAACGTCACTATCGCGGGCGCGCCGGCGGATGCGGTCATGTCGAACGCGCGGGACCTCGCCGTGTCGTCGGGGTCCGCCTGCACCTCGGCGTCGGCCGAACCCAGTCACGTCCTCCTCGCGCTGGGGCGCACGCGCGCGGAGGCCGAGGCGTCGATCCGCTTCGGCCTGGGACGCTTCACCACGGAAGAAGAAGTCGACCGGGCCGCGGACGAGATCGTCCGCGCGGTCGCGAAGGTGCGCGCGGAGCGCAAGTGAGAGCGAAGGCCTTGAAACGGCTGAAGGAGAAGGCGGCCCTCGAGCAGATGCTCGCCGAGCTGCGCAGCTCCGCCGCCGACTCCACGCGGGCGCACACGCTCGCGGCGTCGCCGGCGCCCGTCCCGCTCGACGCCGCGGCACGCGCGTTCGCGGGTCCGCGCAAGGGCACGGTCTTCGCCGGGCGTTACGAGATCCTCGGCACGCTCGGCAAGGGCGGCATGGGCACGGTGTACCGCGCTCTCGACCGCGATCTCGGCGGCGAAGTCGCCGTAAAAGTCCTCCTGCCCGCAGCCTTCGACGAGGGCACGACCGTCAGCGTGACGCTCAAGCAGGAGATCCAGCTCGCCCGCAAGATCACGCACCGAAACGTCGTGCGCATGCACGACCTCGGCGAGGCCGACGGGCTCCGCTTTCTCACGATGGAGTACGTGCCGGGCATCACGCTCCGCGACATTCTCGACAAGAAGGGCGCCTTGGCGCTCGCGCCGGGCCTGCAGATCGCGAAGCAGCTCTGCCGCGGCCTCACGGCGGTGCACGAGGCGGGCATCATCCACCGCGACATCAAGCCGCCGAACATCATGGTCCTTCCGAACGGCGTCGTGAAGCTCATGGACTTTGGTATCGCGCGCGCGGCCGAAGGCGCCGATCCGGCGACGCAGGGCGGGCAGGCGGTGGGCACGCCCTACTACATGAGCCCCGAACAGGCGGTCGGCCGCGAGCTCGATGCGCGGAGCGACATCTACTCGGTCGGCGTCGTCCTCTATGAGCTGTTCTCGGGGACGCGCCCCATCGGAGGGAGCGATCCGGGCGAGATCATGCGCCGCCATGTGTCTTTCGAGCCGAAGCACGTTACGATGCTCCGACCGGACCTGCCCGATCTCCTGGCGCGCGTCCTCATGGCGTGCCTCGCGAAGAGCCCGGCGCAGCGCCCGCCCACGGCGAACGACCTCTACGGCGCGCTTCAGCGCGTCGCGGCCTAAGGACGGAACATGGCAAAAGGCATTCTCAAAGACAGGCTCCTCTCGGGTGAGGTCGTGCACGGCCTCCTGTCGCCGAACATCGAGCCGGATCTCGTCGAGACGCTCGGGCGCCTCGGATTCGACCTCTACATCCTCGACACGGAGCACGGCACGGCGGGCCCAATCGAAGCCACGGCCGTCGTGCGCGCCTGCGAAGGGGCGGGTCTCGCTCCACTCGTGAGGCCTCGCGGCCTCGACGCGAAGCTGATCCTGCAGTTCCTCGACGCCGGGATGACGGGCGTCATGTTGCCCGGCGTCAGGAGCGCCGACGACGTGCGGCGCCTCGTCGAGGCGGTGAAATATCCGCCGGTCGGCCTCCGCGGCATCGCGCCGGTGCGCGCGAACGGCTTCCTTCTCGGGGCCGAGAAGCAGCAGGACTGGATCGCGCGCGCGAACCGCGAGACGCTCGTCCTGCCGCAAATCGAGACGCGCGAGGCGCTCGAGCGCGTCGAGGAGCTGGCGGCCGTGCCCGGCATCGACGGCTTCATCGTGGGCCCGCGCGATCTCGCGCTCGCGCTCGGCTTCCCCGACGGGCCGGGTCACCCCGAGGTGGAGGCCGCGATCGATCGCATCGCGGCCGTCGCGAAAAAGCGTGGGCTCGTCGTGGGCACGGTCGCGCCGACGGGCGCGCGCGCGAAAGACCTCGCCGCGCGCGGCCTCTCGATCATTCTCCACTCCGTGACCGCGCTCCTGAAGACCGGAGCCGAGGCTTACTTCCGCGCGGCGCGCGGCTGACCCTGGCTCCTCAGCTCTTCGCGATGAAGCCCCACGGCGCGGCCTGGCGCGCATGGGGGTCGAAGACGCCGCGGGGAACGGCGTGCTGAGGAAGCGCGAGCGCGCTGCCGGGCCGCACGACGGCCATCAGGGTTTCGCGGTGCGTCTTCACGAGGCGGCGCACGGGTTCGCCAGCCGCGGCCTCGAGGAGGATCGGGGCCGCCTCGGGCCCCATCTTCGCGAGATAAGCCTCCCAGATCGCCTCGACGACGGGCATGCCGCGGAACATCACGTTCGGCATCTTGCGGAACGCCTGATCGAGACGTTTCATCTTCTCTTCGAGCGCGGCCGGATCATCGAGCGGCTCGTTCTCGAAGGGCGTGTGCGGCTTCGGAATGAACGCGTTCACCGTCGGCACGAGCGTGCCCACGCGCCCGCGCTTCCGGCCCTCTTCGAGGAACACGCGCCGCAAGGCGTCGACGAGGCCGACGACGTCATCGACGTCGCCGTCGGTCTCGCCCGGCAGCCCGACCTGCAGGTAGAGCTTGAGCTGCGTGATTCCCGAGCGCGCGATCAGGCGCACCTTGTCGAAGAGCATCTCGTCGGAGACCTTCTTGTTGATCGCGCGGCGGAGGCGCTCGTTGCCGGCCTCGGGCGCGATCGCGAGAGCGTGCTCGCCCTGCGCCGTCAGGATCGCGAGGATCTCCTCGGAGATCGCGTCGATCTTCACGGACGAAAGCGCGACGTGGTAGTCGAGGGCCGCAAGGCCGCGCAGGATCGGGAGGATCTCGGGATGGTCCGCGACGGCTGTCGCGATGAGGCCCGCGCGTGACGTGAGAGGGCGGTTCTTGCGGGCGATTTCGAGCACCGCCTCGGCCGTCACCCGCACCTGCGGGGCCATCGCGTAGGCGGCCCAGCAGAAGCGGCACATCTCCGAACAGCCCCGCGCGATCTCGATGAGGAGCTTGTCCGAGAGCTCGGTGTGCGGCGTCAGGAGCGTCGTGTGCGGCGGCTCGCGGAGCGCGCCCTCGGCCGCCTTGAACTGCTGGACGACGATCTTTCCGTCCTCGGCGCCCTCGGCGCGCGCACCGTGGACCGCCGGGACGTAGAGGCCCTTGAGGTCCGCGAGGGCGGCGAGGGTGGCCTCGCGCGAGAGGTCGCGCCGGAGCACGTCCGCGAGTCCCGGGACGATCTTCTCCGCGTCGCCCATGGCGAAGACGTCGACCCACGCCGCGAGCGGCGCGGGGTTGATACGCGCGCAGTCCCCGCCCACGAGGACGATCGGGTCGCCCTTGCCGCGCGCCGTGCGCGCGAGCGGGATGCGCGCGGCGGGGAGCAGGCGGAGGAAGTTGACGTAGTCCATCTCCCACGAGATGGAGAACGCGACGAGGGGGAAATCGCCGAGGGGAGTGTCCGTCTCCAGCGTGCGCGGCCCGCGCCGGTCGGCGTCTTCGTCCGCGAAGAACCGGTCGCAGGCGATGTCCTCCTCGCGGTTCAGGAGGCGGTACACCCACTGGAAGCCGAGGTTCGACATCCCGATCTCGTAGGAGTTCGGAAAGCCGAGCGCCACGCGCGTGCGGCCGTGCCGCGAAAGTGACTCCGTCGCGCGTTCCGCCGACAGCAGCATCCGGCGGCGCGACACGGACGGAGGAAAGTGGGGGGCGGGCATGGGACTTGCGGCTTAGGGCCGTCGGGACGCGTATTGTATCGGGAGGAGCACGCTCATGAGATCGATCCTGACGAAGATGGCCGTGGGACTTCTCTTTCTGGCGGCCTCGGGTGGCGCCTTCGCGGCCGCGATAACGTCCGATCCCTGGCCGCGCGAGTTCACGACGCCAAAAGGCAACACGGCGGTCATGTATCAGCCGCAAATCGAGACCTTCAAAGGGGACACGATGAGCGGGCGCGCCGCCATCTCGGTGACGAAGAAGGGCGAGACGGCGCCGAAGTTCGGCGTCATCTTCTTCACGGCGTCGGTCTCCGTCGACCGGGACGACCGCTCGGTCGAGATCCGGCGCATCAAGGTGAACCGCGTCCGCTTCCCGAACATCACACCAGACAAAGAGAAGACGTTCGCCGGAATCGTCGAGGCGGAGGTCCCGAAATGGAACCTCGTCATCTCGTATGACCGAGTGATCGAGGCCGTGAAGGTCGCGGGCCGCGAGAAGAAGAGCGCGCAGGGCCTGAAGAACGACCCGCCGAAGGTTCTCTTCGCCCAGGAGCCGACCGTGCTCGTGACGCTCGACGGAGAGCCGCAGCTGCGCGAGGTGGAGGGCACGCCCCTCAAGGTCGTCGTGAACACGCCTCTCTTCATGGTGCTCGACACGCGCAACAACCGCTACTACCTCTCGGGCGGCAAGAAGTGGTGGTACGAGGCTCCCGACGCGAAGGGCCCGTGGCGTTCCATCGGAGGCCCTCCTTCCGACATCGCAGACCTCGCTGCCCAGGCGACCGACGCGCAGAAGAAGGGCGACAAGGACACGCCGGACGAGGACGGCACCGAGGCGGCGAACCCGCCGAAAATCGCAGTGGCCACCGAGCCGACCGAGCTCATCGTGTCCGAGGGCAAGCCATCCTTCAAGCCGGTCGCCGGCGCCGGTGCCGACCTCCTCTCGATGGAGAACACCGAGAGCGACGTCCTCCTCGACGTGCCCACGCAGAACTACTACGCGCTCCTCTCGGGCCGCTGGTTCAAGAGCAGATCGCTCGGCGGCGGAACGTTCGCGTACGTGCCGCCCGACCAGCTCCCGGTGAGCTTCGCGAAGATCCCGCCGGACTCGGACATCGGCGAGATACGCGCGAGCGTGCCCGGCACGGACGAGGCCGAGGACGCGCTTCTCGACGCGCAGATCCCGCAGACCACCGCCGTCAAGCGGGCCGACGCGAAGCTCGCCGTGCAGTACGACGGCGAGCCGAACTTCGTGCCGATCGAGGGCACGAAGACCGAGTACGCGATCAACACGCCGACCTCGGTCCTGAGGATCGCGGGCCGCTACTATGCCTGCGACAACGCGGTGTGGTACGTCGCGGACGAGCCGACGGGCCCGTGGATCCTCGCGGACTCGATTCCGACCGACGACGTGGACCAGATTCCGCCGAGCGTGCCCGTCTACAACGTGAAATACGTGCGCGTCTACGACTCGACGCCGGACGAAGTCTATTTCGGCTACACGCCCGGCTACGAGGGCTGCTACCCATGGGGCGGCACCGTCGTCTGGGGCACGGGCTGGCACTACCGGCCATGGATCGGGTCGACGTACTGGTGGCCGCGGCCGCACACGTGGGGCTTCCACGCGCACTACACGCCGTGGTCCGGCTGGGGCTTCGGCTCGTCGTGGAGCTATCCCTTCTTCAACACGAGCTTCGGCTGGGGCGGCTGGTTCCGCCCGGTAGGCTGGGGCCGTCCCGCTCGCTTCGGAGGCGTCGGGGGAGGCGGATACCGGCGCGGCTGGTTCGGACCCGGCGGGTACCGCCCGCCGACGGTCATCGCGAACAACTACTGGGGGAATCGCCCCGGCGGGATTCGCCCACCCGGTTGGAATCGCCCCGGTGCGGGAGTCGGAGCGGGCCTGCACCGTCCGGGAATGGTTCGGCCGGGCCGTCCGGTCATCGGGTTCCACCCACCGGCAAGAAACATCCGCCCCGTGAAGGTTCAGAACAACATCTATAACCGCCTTCCCGAGCGTGTGCGTGACGTCCCGAGACCGCCCTCCCGCAACACGTCGCGCCCGGCCGACCGAGGCAACAACGTCTACGCGGGGAAGAACGGAGAGGTCTACCGGAAGACGAAAGACGGCTGGCAGCAGCGCGACAAGGACACGTGGAGAAACTCGGGTGGTACCGCGAAGCCCGTGGACAAGAGTCCTGCGGCGCAACGCGTGATGCCGAATGCGCGCCCGATGACCCGGCAAGCTCCGGCGCGGCAGGCCCCGCCACGGCAGGAGCTGAACCGCGAGTTCCAGGCGCGACAGCGCGGCGAAGCGCGCTCGCAGAGTTGGTCGCGGCCGGCTCCGCAGCAGTCCCGACCCGCCCCGCAGCAGGCGCGGCCGGCTCCGCAGCAGGCGCGGCCGGCTCCGCAGCAGGCGCGGCCGGCTCCGCAGCAGGCGCGGCCGGCTCCGCAGCAGGCGCGGCCGGCTCCGCAGCAGGCGCGACCTGCGCCCCAGCGGCGTCCCCCCGAAGCGCGGTCGCGCTAGCGGGTTAGGATGCATGAGGCCCCGGAAGGAGAACCTTTCGGGGCCGGAATGCGTTCCTGATCAGCGAGGAGAGGGCGATGTATTACGTCATCGGAGCCAACGGCAGTCAGTACGGACCGGTCGATGAGGCGACGATCCGGGCATGGGTCGCGGAGGGTCGTGTCGCGGCGCCGAGCCTCTCGTTCAAGACGGGCGAGTCCGGCTGGGTTCCTCTTCAATCCCGTGAGGAGTTTCGCGACCTGCTCGCGGCGGCGGCGGCCGCTCCGGTCGTGGCGGCGCCCGTCGCGCCTCCGCCCTATCCCGGCCAGCAGGCCCCGCTCGCGCCGGGCGAGCGCGACTGGCTCACAACTCTGCTGCTCTCGATCTTCTTGGGTTGTCTCGGGGTAGACCGCTTTTATCTGGGACAGACGGGCCTCGGGATTCTGAAGCTCGTCACTTTCGGCGGCTGCTGGATCTGGTGGCTCGTGGACATCATCCTCATTGCGACGAACTCGCTGAAGGATGTCAACGGCCGCTTGCCCGTGAGACGCTGAGCCTCAGGGCTTCGCCGATGCGGGGGCGGGGCCGGGCGGCACGCGCGCGCCGCTCACCGTAACCTCGGCGGTCCACCCGAAGGCCGCGGCCGCGTCCGTGAAGAGGTCCCGGGCGTGCGCCGTCGACTTCTCGTAAAGGCCGGCGTCCTTCGCGGCGCGCGAGAGCGCGGCACGCGCCCACTGGGTCCACCGCGTGCGGTCGGCGGGCGTGATCGGGTTGAGCCATCCCGAGCGCTCGTCGAACCACTCGAGACGATCGTCCACGGAGAGGATCTGCGGCGCGGGGAGGCTCACGACGATGCGGTGCCGGGCCGCGTCGGCCTCGACGTCGAACTCGTGCCCGAGGTCGAATCCCCCCGTCACCTTCCCGCGCAGCCTCAGGGTCGCATTCTTCGGAATGTCGAAGACGAGGACCGTCTTCACCTCCTCGTAGCGCACGACGTCGGCGATCTCCATTTCCACCGTCGCGAGCCGCGCGATGCGGCGCACGGCTTGGACGACGGGGGCCGAGGACACCCCCTCGCGGCGCGTCCGCCAGCGCCCCAGGAGGTACCCGGCAGCGAAAAAAGCCAAGACGGCCAGGACGGCCGCTGAGGCCGCGAGGAGGCCGAAGAGAAGGCGCCTTCGCACGGTCCCAGCCTAAACGAACCGCCCATTTCGTGCGGGAGGGGCCCCGAATGATGCATTCAGATCCGTGCCGGAGCCCCCGAACCGGGCGGTAGAATCGGCATCCTTCCTGCACGGAAGCGATCGGCAACGGCTTTGGAGGCTTCAATGCACGCTCCCCGTACCTCACGCGCTCTCATCGGCACGCTTCTCGCGCTTTTCCTTCTTCCCGCGGGCCTTTTCGGCGCCCAACAGGGGCGCATCACGGGCAAGGTCACGGACGGCAAGGGGGTTGCCCTCGCCGACGTGAAGATCGTCGTGACGACGAAGGCCCTCACGAACTTCAAACAGGAGCTCAAGACCGACAAGGACGGCAAGTGGGCGACGATTCTCAACGACTCGACGCTCGTCTACTTCTACCACTTCGAGAAATCGGGCTACATGTCCGTCGAACAGGACAAGAAGGTCCCGATCGGCGGCTCGGAGGTCCTCGACGTCCAGCTCCTCACGCAGACGCAGGCGATCGAGAAAGGCGTCGTGAAGCAGGTCGAAGACCCCTTCTCCACGAACTACAACGCCGCCGTCGAGGCGTATCAGGCCGGCGATCTGGACGCCGCGTTCGCGAAGGCCCAGGACGCCATCAAGCTGGGCCCCGACAAGGCGAACGCGTACAACCTGGGGGCCACGATCGCGCACAAGAGGAAGGATTGGAACAGCACGATCGCGCTCGGCGAGAAGTCTTTCGCCCTCGAGCCCGACAACTCGCCGCTCATCGGCATGCTCATGGAGGCCTATCGCGCCAAGGGCGACAAGGTGAAGGCGGCCGAGTACGAGAAGAAGTTCATCGCGGCGAACCCGGATCGACCGGAATTCCTCTATAACCAGGCCGTCGACCTCTACAACAAGAACGACTTCAAGGCCGCCGAGCCGATCCTCAAGAAGGTCATCGAGGGCAAGCCCGACTTCGCGAAGGCGCACTACCTCCTCGGCATGTCATACGTGAACCTCAACAAGATTCCCGACATGAAAAAACACCTTTCCGAGTACCTGAGGCTCGAGCCGAAGGGCTCGGAGGCCGGCACCGCGAAAGAGATGCTCGAAGCCTTCAAGTGACGCCGTTCCTCATCGGGCTCGCGGGCGGGACGGGCTCGGGCAAGACGACGGTCGCGAATGCGATCGTCAAACGCGTGGGAGAAGAGCGCATCGCGATCCTCTCCCACGACTCGTACTACCGGGACTTCGTGGATCTGCCGAAGGACATCCTCGATCGGCAGAATTTCGACCATCCCGACTCCCTCGAGACCGAGCTGCTCGTGCGCCATCTCAAGGCGCTCAAGCAGGGAATGGTCGTCGAGACGCCGATCTACGACTTCAAGGTCCACTGTCGCGCGGCCGAGTCCCGCCGCGTCGAGCCGCGAAAAGTCATCCTCGTGGACGGCATCCTCATCTTCGCCGAGCCGGAGCTCCGGAAACTCTTCGACGTGAAGATCTACGTCGACACGGATGCCGACATCCGGCTCATCCGGCGGCTGAAGCGCGACATCGCCGAGCGCGGCCGGTCCGTGGAGAGCGTCGTCACGCAGTACGAGTCCACCGTGCGCCCCATGCACATGGAATTCGTGGAGCCCTCGAAGCGCTACGCCGACCTCATCATCCCCGAGGGCGGTGAGAACACCGTGGCCCTAGACTTCCTCTTCGCGCGCCTGCGCGAGCTGCTGGGCGACTGAGCGCGCGGGGACGGCCGGGCTTCTCGCCGCCCGTCCCCTACAATCGCCGCCGTGAGCGCTCCCCCGTTTCCGCCCGTCTCCGAACAGCTCGAACTCCTCCTGAAGGGAGTCGAGGCCTGCGAGAAGCGCGACGAGCTGGAGAAGAAGCTCGCGAGGTCCCTGAAGACGGGGAAGCCGCTCGTCGTGAAAGTGGGATTCGACCCGTCCGCGCCCGACCTTCACCTCGGACACACCGTCGTCTTTCGCAAGATGCGCCACTTCCAGCGTCTCGGGCACTCGATCGTCTTCCTGATCGGCGATTTCACGGGGATGATCGGCGATCCCACCGGCAAGAAGGTGACGCGCCCGCAACTCACGAAGCACGAAATCCTCGCGAACGCGGAAACATACAAGGCGCAGGTCTTCAAGATCCTCGACCCCGAAAAGACGCGGGTCGCCTTCAATTCCGAGTGGCTCTCGGCCCTCGGCGCCGAAGGCCTCGTGCGCCTCTCGGCGAAATACACGGTCGCGCGCCTCCTCGAGCGAGACGACTTCGCGAAGCGCTTCCGCGAGGGCAACCCCATCGCCGTCCACGAGCTGCTGTACCCGCTGTGCCAGGGGTACGACTCCGTTGCGCTCCAAGCCGACGTCGAGCTCGGAGGCACGGACCAGCTCTTCAACCTCCTCGTCGGCCGCGATCTCATGCGCGAGTCGGGGCAGGAGCCGCAGGTCGTCATGACGCTCCCGCTCCTCGTCGGCACGGACGGCGTCGAGAAGATGTCGAAGTCGCTTGGAAACGCGATCGGCATCGCCGAGAGCCCGAACGAGATCTTCGGCAAGGTCATGTCGATCTCGGACACTGCGATGTGGACCTACTACACGCTCCTGACCGACCTGACGCCCACCGAGATCGAGACGATGAGGGCGGAGGTCGCCGTGGGCACGGTCCACCCCAAAGCCCGGAAGATGGACCTCGCGGGGCGGATGGTCGAGGACTTCCACGGCAGGGACGCCGCATTCGCGGCGCGCGCCGAGTTCGACAAGCGTTTCTCGAGGACGGGTGGAGCGGTGCAGGCGGAGACGTTTCGTCTCTCACGGCGTGACGCGGAGCCAGGCGCGGCCGTCGAAGATTTCCTTGAAAGGAATATGGCGGACGTCCTCGTGGAAACGGGTCTTGCGGCGAGCAAGAACATTGCGCGCCAGAAGATTCGCGAAGGCGCCGTGTCGACCTCTCTGGACGGCCAGACGTGGTCGAAGGTCGAGTCTCCCGCTCAGGTGCTGCACCTCGGCGAATCCGACGCCGTGTTTCTTCGAATGGGGAAGAGATTCGTCCGCGTGACGCCGTGAAGCGCACCCTCCTCCTCGTCGGCGGCGCGGGACGCATGGGACGGCTCCTCGCGCCGCTCTTCCGCGCGAAGGGCTACCGCGTCCTCGTCGCCGATCCCGCGGGGTCCGTTCGCGGGTACGCGCGCGCGAGCCTCGACGCCGCCGCGTCCGCGGACGTCGTCTGCATCGCGGCGTCGCTCGACGCGACGCCGACGGCCCTCGAAGCCGTCCTCGCGCAATCGCCTCGCGGCCTCGTCTTCGACATCGCGAGCCTCAAGACGCCGCTCCTTCCGCTCTTTGCGCGGGCCCGCAAGGCGGGTGTCGCCATCGCCTCGGCGCACCCGATGTTCGGACCCAATGCGCGCTTCGCCGGCAACGACTTCCTCGTCCTCGACGCCGGCGACCCGGCCGCCGCCGCGCGTCTCACACGCCTCTTCTCCGGACAGGGCCTCCGGATCCGCCGGATGCCCGTCGCCGAGCACGACCCGTGGGCCGCGCGCACGATGGGCCTCGCGCACGTCGCGGCGCTCGCGGCCGCGGGCGCGCTCCAGCGTCTGAAGGTGGACGCCTTCGACGTGGACGGCCGCGCGACGACGTCCTTCCGCCACCTCCTTGCCCTCGTCGCGCCGCTCCTCGACCAGGACCCCGCGCTCACGCGCGCGATCCAGGTGCAGAACCCGGACGCGGCGTGGGTCGCCGAGGTGCTCGCCGAGGAAGTCGAGGCGATTCGCGCGGCGCTCTTCGCGCCCGACCCGCGTCCCCTCGCGGCGAGGATCGAGGCGCTGCGCCGCGCGCTCGGCCGGCGATGACGCCCGGCGTCCGGCGCACAGCGGGGGCGCTCCTCGCCGCCGTCGCGCTCCTCCTCCTCGGGTGGCGCGCGTGGGAGTCCGTCATGCCCCTCCCGGTGTCGCTCTCGGTCATGCGGAAATTCTGGCGAGCCGACTCGCCGACGCGCCTTGTCAACTCGCGTCTTTTCCGGCGCGACCCGGAGCTCGGCGCGGCGCTCGTCTCGCGCGACCGCTTCCTGCCGCTCGACGCGGACGTCGTCCTCACGGTGCCGCCGGGTCTGCCGGACGGCCCGGCCGAGGAGATGCGGCGCAAGGCGGCGTTCGTTCTCGCGCCGCGGCGCGTGACACTCGCGCGCGGCGAGGCGGGCGAGGGCGGCTTCGCGCTCGCCGCCGCTCCGGCCGCGCCGCGGTGACGCCGTGAGCCGCACCGCGTCTCGCTTCGTCCTCGCCGCCGCGGCGCTCCTTCTCGCGTTCGGCGTGTACACGGCGGCCGTCGTCGCGATGCGCGAGCCCTTCGCGTTGAACGACTACACGGCGATCTGGGGCCTGAAGGCGCGGGCGCTCTACCGGTCAGGGTCTCTCGCAGCGCTCTTCCGCGTGGACCCGGACGGCGCGTTCTCGCATCCGGAATACCCACCGCTGTGGCCGCTCCTTCTCACGGCGGCGTCGGGCGCCGCGCGCCGGTACGACGACCTCCTCGTGACGCCGCTCTGGCCGACGCTCGCTCTGGCGGCATCGCTCCTGGCCGTGCGGGCGGCGCGGTCGTTGCGGGTCGCGTGGCCCTTCGCGCTCCTCGCGGGCGCCGCCGTCTCGCTCCTCCCGTACTGGCGGCGCTACCCGGGCTACGCGGAGGGCCTGCTCCTCGTCCTCGTCCTCGCAGCCGCCGGCGAGGCCGAGCGCGCGGGCGAGAACGCGGGCGCGACCCTTCGCCTCTCGATCTTCCTGACGCTCGCGGCATGGACGAAGCCCGAGGGGCTCGTCGCGGCTCTCGCGGCCGCCGTCGTCCTCGCGGGGGCCCGGCGCGCGCGAGCGGCGCTCCTCGTCGGCCTGTCCGCGCTGCTCCTCGCCGTGCTGCCGTGGGCAATTGCCGTGAGGCGGCTCGCGCCGAGACCGCTGCCAACCGCGTTCGCGTTCTCGGCGTTCTCCGTCGAAAAGGTTCTCACGGCCCTCGGGACCCTCGCGGGCGAGGTGGCTCCGGCGGCAGGCCTCGTCCTCGCGGGGGCCGGGCTCCTCGTCCTCGCGCCCGAGACGTTCCGGCGCCGCCGCGCGCTGCTCGCGTGGGTGGCCGTCACCTCCGGCGCGCTTCTCGGGTCCTTCGCGTTCAGCCGGCTCGATCCCGCGTGGCACGTGCGCTGGTCGTGGGACCGCATCCTCGTCGTGCCGCTCGCGGTCCTCATCCCGGCGCTCGCCGAGGCTCTCGCGGAATGCGTGACGGGTCGAAGCGGCGCCGCGCCGTCTCGAGCATCTCCCGCGGCGGCCCCTCCACGGGATCCTGTCCCAGCGCCTTGAGCGCGAAGGCGAGGCTCGCCCGGAGCCGCGCCTCGTCGAGAGTCTCGAGGGGCAGCGCCCCGTCCCGTTTTCCGAGCTTCTTCCCGTCCGGCCCGAAAACGAGCGGAAGGTGCGCGTACGACGGCGTTGGGAGATCGAGAGCGCGCTGGAGGGCGATCTGCCGCGCCGTCGAGTCGAGGAGGTCTGCTCCGCGCACGACTTCGGTCACGCCCTGCGCCGCGTCGTCCACGACGACGGCGAGCTGATACGCGAAGGGGCCGTCGGCGCGTTTCACGACGAAGTCGCCGACGCTCGTTTCGACGTCTTCGGAGAGAGACCCGAAGACAAGATCTTTGAAAGGGATGTGGCCGCCGGCCGTCCGGAAGCGAAGTGCCCGCGCAGGCCGGCCCGGCGGAAGCCCGCCGCGGCACGTCCCTGGATAGACGCCCGGCGGAAGCGGGTCGGCGCGATCGGGCGCCGAGGCCGCCCGCGAGAGGTCTGCTCGCGAGCACGCGCAGGCGTATGCCATCTTCCTTTCCAGAAGAATCTCCAGCGCCGTGTCGTAGTGCGCGAGGCGTTTCGACTGGCGGACGACCTCTCCGTCCCACGTCAGGCCGAAGCGCTCGAGCGTCCGCAGGATGTCGTCCGCGGCGCCGTGGACGACGCGCGGCGTATCGAGGTCCTCCATGCGCACGAGCCATCGCCCGCCGGCGGCGCGGGCGAAGAGCCACGATCCCACGGCGGCGACCAGGCTGCCGAGATGGAGGCGTCCGGTGGGGGAGGGCGCGAAGCGCCCCGTCGAGACGCTCACGGGACGAGGTTAACCCGCGAAAAGCGATGCGCTGTCAACGCTCGTTAGAAATGTCCCTTTTTCGTCGTAATCGTCGCGCGGTGGGAATCTGCATTGCTCAGCGGTTACTGACCCTGAGCTGCCTTTCCCGAGTAGCCTGGGCGCCTGCGGCGGTGAAGGGTCTTCTCCACGGGTGGTCCTCGGGCGGCACCGAAACAGGTCGGGACGCTGTGACGGGGGCTGGCTTTCTCGCGCTCTTTGCGCGAGAGGGCCGCTGCTCAATCTCGTGGAATTCCAGATCTCGGCCACGGTGAAGCAGCACGCGAGAGCCATCCAGACGCCTTCGAACGACGATCCTTTCACGCCGGCGCGGCATCCGAGCTTTGGGACCGCTAATCTGAAACCAGCGGTTGTCCCAGGCGACCGTCCAGTCGTTCTGCACGGTGCGCTCTTCTTCGAAGACGAACACGTCCTCGAGGCGCAGGCCTTTTGGAACGGGCGATGGTAGTCGACCGGGCTCACCGCGCTGTGCCCGAACTTGCCATTGACGCTCTGGAGAAACTCGCTGGAGAGAAACCCGTTGGCCGCCTCGAGGTCCTTGATACCCCGTAACCGCAGCTCCTTGACGAGCCGGTCCTGGAGCACGCCGTGCCGCCTCTCGATCCTCCCCTTGGCCTGAGGGCTGGCTGCCCGGAATGATCTGAATTCCGAGCTTGTGGCAGGCCTTGCCGAAAGCCGAAAGCGCAGGGCGACCGGCGAGCTGCTCGTCGGGGGTCGGCTCGCGATCGGCCACGTAGAGATTCTTGTGGTCGGTGTAAAGCGCCCGCGGGATGCCGTAAAGCTCGATCCAGCCCCACAGCACCCTCATGGCCCCTTCGGTGGTCTCCTGCTCGAAAAACCTGCCGTCCATAAAGCTCGTGCCGTCATCAACCATGTCGATCAAGCACGGCTTCTCGCCCGTCTCGAGCCAGTCGTGGAAGCTCCCGTCCATCTGCACGAGCTCGCCGAAGTGCTCCTTCGGCGGTCTCCATCTGCGGTGCGGCCCCCGTTTCCTCTTCTTCTTCCACAGCCCCTCGACGATCAGCCACCGACGCAGTGTCTCGTGAGAAACCCTCAGCCCCACCTCGGCGAGCTTCTCGGCCGCCAGAGTCGGCCCAAACCCTTCCAGCCGCGTCCGGCACAGCTCCAGACTCTGCCGCTTGCTGTCTGGGTCCAACTTCCGATTCGACGGCCGCCCTCGAGCGCGGTGCACCAGGCCCTTGGCCCCCTCGGCCCGGTACCTCTTCCAGATCCTCTTGCCCTGCCGCCCGCTCATCGAAAGCCGCTCGGCTGCAGCCACCACCGTCTGCCGCCCCGCCTTCACCTGCTCGAGCTCCACCAGCCACGCCCTCTCCTTCGCGCTCAGCCCCACGATCTCCTCCATCCGCGCCCCCCTCTTCCCACAGGGGACACTTCTATCGAGTTATCGAGGGGACACTTTCATGGAGCTACGACACCGAAAAGCCAGCCGCTTGACGCGGCCTCACGCGTTCCTTACGATCCACCGCTCTTCGGCGCGTTTTCCGCGCGGCGAAGGGACCTTGGTCTTTCACATTCCGCAGTAGCTCAATGGTAGAGCATTCGGCTGTTAACCGAAATGTTGTAGGTTCGAGTCCTGCCTGCGGAGCCAGACTTCCCTCCCGCGAGCTTCAGAAGGGTTCGCGGTTAACACGTACCCCGCGATTCACGTCGCGGGGTGTCGCGTCTAAAGGGCGTGTAGTCAGAAGGGTTTGCGACGGTGCGCCCGAGACGGCCGTTTCTCTGTTGCGAAAACAGAGAACGGCGGGCCTCGCCCCAAGGGCTGAAATCGTCCCCGAAGCTGCTCTCTGTCTCCCCGAAATGTCGAGAGCGGCTGAGAGCGGTTAACAGGTCGGACGGACCGAGACATCGGTGGTTAACAGCGCTGCGACGAGCCGCTATGCGCGGGGCAGCGTAGCCGCCAGGAAGACGTACTTATGGAAGAACGAGAAGTACCAGAAGGAACGATACGAACGGCTGGGCAAGACGAGGCCTCGGTGGGTGAACACACCCGAACCGATATCGCTCAAAGGCTCGGCGTCTAAGGCAACGAAGAATGAACCGTTGGCCTGAATGAATGAGGCCTCCTGCGCCGACGGCGACTCGGCCAAGGCGGTCCAGACGCGGTGAGAGGGCGGAAGGCGGAAGTTGCGGCGGCGAAAATAGAATCCACGGACAATGCGCTCAATGACCGCGTGGACACGCTCCTTGTCCACGCCGTAGCGAAAGCGCTGAACCAGAAGACCTGAGCTTGCCTCGGCCAGCTCCACACTATGGCCAGCTAGCATTCTCTTGGCGAGGCCGCGACGCGCCGCCGTTCCCAGCTTTCGGATGTCATCGAGTGACGCTTGAAACTCTCTGGGAAACTGCTCGCTGTCGATGCCGGCCTTGATGACGAGGCCGAAATAGTGATCGTCTCGAGATGCCTTCTGATTGCAGCTATTGCAGGCTGGAACGGTAACGAGGTTCGAGGGCCGGGGCTTCGCGAATAGGATCTGCGGTGGCAGATGATCACGAGTGAGATACCTGCGCTTCCGGCAATATACGCAGGTGCCTCGATTGGTTGAGTGCATCGTTCCGTGCCTAACGATATCGAGTTCAGCGGCGAGCGCAAGCGAAGTCGGTGCTAGCATGACTCCCGTTCACCGTGTGACGCTCCGTGCCTCGACGAGGAGAGATCGCTTCGATGCCGTCTGACTCGGCCGGCCGCGACGCGGCCCGCGTGACCATCGCCGTCCTCGTCGAGCGTTACACACGCAACCGCGATCGCTATCGGGTGTCGACGTACAACGAGGAGACCTGCCGCGCCGAGTTCATTACGCCACTCTTCGAGGCACTCGGGTGGGACGTTACAAACAAGGCGGGCTACGCCGAGCAGTACAAGGACGTCATCCACGAAGAGGGCATCAAGGTCGGTGACTTCACGAAGGCACCGGACTACACCTTCCGGGTCGCGGGCGTCCGGAAGTTCTTCGTCGAGGCAAAGAAACCCTTCGTCGATCTGAAGAGCGACCCCGCCCCCGCCTACCAGCTCCGGCGCTACGCCTGGAGCGCGAAGCTACCTCTGTCCGTCCTCACGGACTTCGAGGAGGTCGCGGTATACGACACGCGAATCCGCCCGAAGGAGGGCGAGAAACCCTCGGTCGGGCGGATTCTCTACCTGACCTACGACGAGCTCCTCCCGAAGCTAGACGAGCTCTGGGACATCTTCTCGAAAGACGCCGTCCTCAAGGGCTCGTTCGATCGCTATGCCGAGGCCACGCGGGGCAAGCGCGGCACCTCGGAGGTCGACGCCGAGTTTCTCCGCGAGATCGAGGGTTGGCGCGACGAGCTGGCACGAAACATCGCGATCCGTAACGAGGACCTCTCTGTCGATGACCTGAACTTCGCCGTCCAGACGACGATCGACCGAATCATCTTTCTCCGCATCGCTGAGGGCCGCGGTGCGGAGCCGTACGCGAATCTTCTCGCTTTAGTAAATGGCCCCGACATCTACAAGCGTCTCGTCGCCCTCTACCGGAAGGCGGATGTCCGCTACAACTCCGGCCTCTTCGACTTCAAATCGGATCGCCTGACGACCGGTATTGCGATCGACGACAAAGTCCTGAAGCCGATCCTCCTCAACCTCTATTACCCGCAGTCGCCCTATGAATTCTCGGTCCTCCCGGCTGAGATCCTGGGAAACGTCTACGAGCAGTTCCTCGGGAAGGTCATCCGCCTCACGCCGGGCCACCGCGCCGTTGTCGAGGAGAAACCCGAGGTCAAGAAGGCGGGCGGCGTCTACTACACGCCCACATACATCGTCGACTACATCGTGAAGCAGACGGTCGGCACGCTCTGCGGGGGCAGGAGTCCGAAGCAGATGGAGAAGCTCCGCATCCTCGACCCCGCCTGCGGGTCGGGCTCATTCCTCCTCCGGGCGTACCAGGAACTGCTCGACCGGCACCTCGCGTGGTACCGCGACCGTCAGCCGGAGAAGCACCCCGAGGAGGTCTTCGTCGGTCCGGGTGGCGACTGGCGCCTCACAACCGCCGAGAAGCGGCGCATCGTCCTGAACAACATATACGGCGTCGACATTGACCGCCAGGCCGTCGAGGTGACGAAACTCTCGCTCCTCCTGAAGGTCCTCGAGGGCGAGAACGACGAGACGCTCAAGCAGCACTCCCTTTTCGGCGAGCGAGCGCTTCCGAGCCTCGAAGGGAACATCAAGTGCGGGAACTCGCTCATCGGGACTGACGCCTTCACAGCTGGTCTCTTCCCAGATCCAGAGGAGATGCGTCAGGTCAATCCGTTCGACTGGAAGCGCGAGTTTCCCAAGATTCTCGACGGCGGAGGATTCGACGTCGTGATCGGGAACCCGCCCTACTTAAATATTGATGACACGTGGGGGACGAAAGACATTCGTCTCGGTCTAATCAAGACGAGCTTTCCGGAGATTTATAACGACAAGACTGATCTCCTCTTCTACTTCCTCGCAAAGGGTGGCCAGCTCTGCAAGAGCAGATTGAGTTTCATCGTCTCTCGCGCCTTCCTAGAGGCGTATAAAGCCGATCGCCTCCGCTCGTGGCTTCTCAGCCACTGCAAGGTCGAGAGGGTCATCGACTTCCAGAATTTCTACGTCTTCCCGGGAGTCGGAATCACGACGGCAATTGTAGCGCTCCAGCCGGGGAGCGCACCGACTGATGTCACGAGCTCGAAGCTACGCGGCTCGCTTCCGCAGCCATACGACCTTGCCTCGGCACTCGATAGCCCTTCCCTATTTCGAACGGTTCGGGTAGCGCAGACGCAACTCTCGGTCGGCCCATGGAGCTTCTCCTCGGCCAGCGTGCGGGCCGTGGAGGAGAAGATAGACGCCGCCGGAGAGCGAGTCGACCGCGTGCTTCGTCTTGGTAAGGGCATGGAGACTGGACGGAACGACGTTTTCGGCGAACGGAACGAGGAGGAAATTCGTGCTTGGGCTGTCCCCGGCACCCTGTGGTACAAGCGGGCGACGAATTCCGACATCCAGCGCTACTTGCTCCGCGATAGAGGTGAATGCCTGCTCTACCTTGAAGACGTTGCCGACTTCGTTGCTCTCCCGAAGGGCGTTCAGAAGCACCTCCGGGACAATGCGAAGGCTCTACAGGAACGAGCCGCGTTCAAGCGAGGCAACTGCGAATGGTGGAAGTACACGTGGCCGCTTCATAAGGACTGGTACGATCGCAAGAGAATCCTCTGCCCCTATCTGGCTCAGACGAATCGGTTCGCGCTGGAGAGCAAGAACGAGTTCCTCGGTCTTACGGACACGACCGTGCTCTTCGACAATGGCCAAGCCGAAAGCCTACTCTATATTTTGGGACTCCTGAATTCGCGTCTCCTGACATTCCGTTTCCGGAGCATCGGCAAGCTCAAGAGCGGCGGCATCTACGAGTATTTCTGGAACAGCGTCTCGAAGCTCCCCATCCGGCGAATTGACTTCAGCGACAAGAAGCAGGTCGCGATCCATGACGAGATCGTCGGTCTGGTTGAACGGGCGCAGCGAGCAGCGGCGGCACGAGAGAAGGCCAGGAGCACTCACGACGTTGCCGAACGCGAAAGAGAGATCACGCTTGTCGACGCCAGGATTGAGACGCTCGTGAGAGGTCTCTATGGAATCACTGACGACGAGGCAGCGGTCATAGAAAGTGAGATGGAGGCCGTCGGGGCTGCAACCCAGGATCCGTCGGGTGTCCACAAGAACCATGGGGATCCCGACGTTGGCTGAGAGTTCTTCTCAGGACAGACGGTCCTCTGGAGTCTTGTCGGCTCTTCGGTCCAGCATCAGCGCTCTGTCTTGAAGCGCGACCTTTGGTCAGCCCATGACGCGCGAACGATGCCACGTAGAACGCGCTCTTTCAGCGGTTCGACACCGGTGATCGCCGGAAAGAGCAGGATTTCCTCCTGAAGGTCCGGCGCGAGGCGCGTCAGATCCAGGATCTGCGTCAGCCGCGCCCTCGTCAGCCCCAGCTGCCGCGCCGCCTCTGCCTGATCCCGGATTTCGCCGCGGTCGATGGCGCCCTGGATCTGATGAGCGAGGGCGAGCGTTACCGCCACCCGAGCTGGACGGCGGGACGGCCCCGGTGGCGGCTCAGCGCTAAACCGCTTGGTACGACCGCGCCGAACCCGGTGCAGCTCGCCCGTCACCACCCTCGTGGTCGAATCGTCCTCACGCGAGGGCCTCTTCGGGAAAGGCCTCGGCGACCGCCGCGCTGCGGGGGATCGCGATAGACTGCCCCTTAGGTTTGAACAGCTACGAATGGAGACGACTGGGACGCCCGGAGCTGAGGACGAAGAAGGGAAGGCAGCTGAAAAAGCTCCGCTTGTAGCGGCTCTGCCGGGAGAGCCTGCAAAGGATCGCGAGCCCCCCCGACTCGATAGTGGAGGGGGGGCTGCCGAGAACTCGGAGAGGAAGCTGAGTGAAGCCGGGAAGATCACGCACATCGTTTTCGGGGCGTGGATCGTGCTTTGGCGCGCCGCCATCATGCTCACGTGGGCCACGGCGGTCTACGTCGTCGTAGGATGCATCCGATATCCGACTTGGTGGTATTCGTTTATCTGGCGGCGGGGATGGAGTCATCCTCGGAACTATCTCGCTGTCGTCCAGGAGATGAATCGCGTTCCGCTCCAGGCTGCCTTCACTCTTCTTCTAGCTTGCGCTGGCTTCATCTTCCTCTACCGCCGACGGCGGCGACTCCTCGCCTTCATGGACGAACACGGCGGCATCTCGATCTTGGTGGCGGTCGTCGCCATGGGAGTCACCGCACTGCTCGTGAATGCTTCGAAGAAGCGGGAGTGGGAACTATTGGAGATGGGAAAGAAGGTCGTCGATCTCGCCGAAGTGTCGATCGACCTTATGGCCAGCGTAGGCCACGTCTCGCTCGACCCGCCCCTTGCCTTTTACTACATTGATCAGAAGGCGGTCGATGGGCTAGTCGCGCAACTCGAACCCGACCTTGTGGAGAAGACACGGATCGAGAAGCAGGCCCAGAAGGCGGCCGCGAAGGTCTCCGTGGGCGTCGGCGGCTCGAGTGCCTCAGCCGAGAGGAACACCAACACGGATGCCACCAGCCAGTTCGAGCGGACCGCGGCATCCCCTGAGCGACGGACGGCCCAACTGATCCACTACTGCCTCGAGCAGAAGCGAGCTGCACTCATCCAGGGTCGTCTCCCCATGATCATGGACATCGGGATGCGGGACCTGCGACGGCGACTCGGCGTGGTGCGTGCGGCGCTGGAGGATCCGATCGATCCTGTGCTTGAGTCAGAAATGGAGCGGCAGCACGAAGAGATCAGGAACGCAATGAAGAAGGCCGAACAGGAGGTTGATGACATCCTCTCAAGTCCACCCGACCTCCTCGTTGTGGCACTTTCGCTGGCACGTCGCGAGGCCATCGGCACTGATCGCCGTTTCGAGGGTTTTATCGAGTCAGATCCGAGGAAGATCACGATCGACGTTTTTCTGCCGGAGGCGGCAGAGCTTCCCGCGGCATCCGGGAAGTTCATCGATCTCAGGGTTTTCGGCCGCTTCACAGGGCGAAGCGCGTCGGGCGCAATTGTCGTAAAGGCGATCGCGGTGTTCTGAGGGTATTCCATGTCCTTGGGCAGCGAACGGCATCGCGACCTGGCCTCGCCATGAGAGTTCCGAGAAGGCGATCATGAAGCCTTTCTTCGAGGCTGTCGCACTAAAGCGAAAGTGTGCCGCTGTTCCATCCACGTCTCGCGGTACACAATATCCCGCAGCGCATTACCGCTCAGAGGCTCAACGCCACCAGTTGCCTCAAGAAACAGTATCTCCTCCTGCACGTCGGGCGCGATAAGGGTCAGATCCATAATCTGCGTCAGCCGCGCCCGCGTCAGCCCGAGCCTCCTCGCGGCCTCGGCCTGATCCCGAATCCTACCCCTGTCGATCGCGCGCTGGATCGTATGCGCGAGGGCGAGCGTGACCGTGACACGTGCTGGCTGGCGGGACGGCCCCGGCGGGGGCTCCGCGGTGAACCCCTTCCCACGCCCGCGCCGGACACGGTGCAGTTCACCCGTGACGACCTGCGTGTCCTGCCTCCGGGTGGCGCTCACGCGGGAACCGCCTCGACCGGCTCAGGCAGGGCTGCGCAAAGGTCCACCATGAACACCTTCACCTTGTTAGCGGGCTCGTCGACTTCGACCTGCTGGACGACCGCCCGGAGCAGCCGTCCACGGTTCTCAGGCGTCAGCACATCCCAGACGGCCGCGAAGTCGTTGAGACACCGCGCCACCCAGGAGGCATCGATCTCGGTCTTCTCGATGACGGCGAGTTCGCGTTCCACCGTGGCCAGACGAGCCTCGCACCGCCCCAGCTCGTTCCCGAGCCCCTGAAGCCGCCCGTCGGCGAGCCTGCGCGCCACGCCGTCCACCTCGGCCATGGTGTTCAGGAGGCGCTTCCCGTCGGCCGATAGCGCCGCGATCTGCGCCGGCAGCTTCTTGCGTTCCGTCAGGAGGTCCTTCCGCTGAACCCGGAGCCGCTCTTTCACGCTCGTCTCGACGTCGGAGGCCAGCGAGCCCGCGGCGACAGCCTCCCGCAGCCGCTCGACCACGTACTCCTCGATGGCGCCGGCGGGAAGGGGAGCCGATGGGCACGCCTCTTTCCCTTCCTTGTCCCGCTTCACGCAGCGATAGTACCGGTACTCGGTCCGGCCCTTTCGTGTGGAGGCGGGCGTGAATGCCGAGCCGCAGCACGCACACCGAAGAAGGCCCCGCAGAACGTAGTCCGCGTTTCGGCCACGGTCTTTCGTCGGCCCGGATCTGCCGTCGAGGAGGTCGCGAACCTTGGAGAACGTCTCAGGGTCCACGATCGGCACGTGCTCGCCATCGTGGAGTTCCCCGTGACTCGACATGTAGCCGGCATAGATGGGGTTCCGGAGGAGCCTCGTGACGTCCGCCTTCGTCCAGGGGCGAGCCTCCCTGAGCCGGCCGTTCGCGGCGACATGCCGCTTCGTGGAGCGGTTCGACTCGTTGAGGAGCCGAGCGACCGCCAGCGTCGAGTGCTGCTGGAGGTAGAGGGAGAAGACCTCCCGGACCAGAACCGCTTCGAGGTCGTTCACGACCAGCTTCTTGTCCTCGACGGTGTAGCCGAGCGGGACGGTCCCGCCAGTCCACTTGCCCCGGCGTCTCTGCGCGGCGATCTTGTCCCGGGTTCTTTCGCCGATCATCTCCCTCTCGAACTCGGCGAACGACATCAGCATGTTCAGAGTGAGCCGCCCCATCGCGTCGGCTGTCGAGAAATTCTGGGTGACGGATACAAAGGTGGTCCCCGCTGCCCCGAACCGCTCCATCAGCTTCGCGAAGTCGAGGAGCGAGCGGCTCAGGCGGTCGACCTTGTAGACGACCACGACGTCGATCTTCGCGGCGTCGATGTCGGTCAGGAGCCTCTGGAAGGCCGGCCGCTCGATGTTCGCGCCGGTGAAGCCGCCGTCGTCGTAGCGTTCGTCGACGAGGGTCCAGCCCTGCTGCCTTTGGATATACGCCAGGCACGCTTCTCGCTGGGCGTCGAGGGAGTTGAAATCCTGCTCGAGGCCAGCGGCGGTCGACTTGCGGGTGTAGATCGCGCAGCGACGGGCGTCGGTCGCGGCCTTTGGAGAAGTGCCCCGTTTCATCGCCCGGTTGCCCCAGCCCGAGACTTCGTGCCGTTCGCCCGCCCGAAGAAGAACAGGTAACCGTTCCAGGGCGTGCCCGTGATGACGCGGGCGATCTTCGATAGCGACCGATACCGCTCGCCCTGATATTCGAAGCCGTCGTCGAGCACGGCCACGTGGTACTCCGTCGTCCCGTGGATCCGGGTGAGGACGGTCCCTACTGCGGGGAGGCGGGGATCGCGGGCGCGCGGGGACACGGATGTCCGCGGCTGCGGGGAGATGCCGGTGCGAGCCGGTCGACGCCACGAGGCCAGCGCGGCTGGGCCGAGCTCCTCAATCCGGGCGAGGGCGCGCTCCGAAAGGCCACCCTCGGCCAGCTCCTGAATCCGCCATGCGAGGCGCTTTCTCAGAAAGTCTTTGTTACGGGAGCGGGGAGGCACGCCGAATAGAGAGAGGTACCTCTCCGCGAGTTCTGGTCCGGTCATCCGCTGGAGAGCGGCAAGGTCGGCGGCGACCGTGGCGATCGCTGCCCGATCAGGATGCTCTCTGACGGCTCCTCGGGCCATTCCCGAACCTCCGTGGAGCGGCGGAATCGACCCGCCCCCGAGGGACATGACGGCATTCTCTGGGGAGTAAAGCAAGGTCACAGAGAGCCCCGAATCTGGCCAGAAGTGGCGAAATTCGGGTCCTGTTGAGGGCAAGGAGCCCCATTCGGCGATAGGCGGCGCCCCGGCTGGAGGAATGCCGCCAGGATGGCCGAGGTGAGGATCTCGACCACATCCGCACGCGGGTCTGTTGCGCGCTCATTGTCCGAGGCCTGCCGCTTGTACCGAATCGTCCCCGACCTTCCCGTCGCCATGCGTCCCTCCATCTGCTGTGATGAAAACGCGGGTCCGGGACCGCGGAGTGGGACAAGAGAACGCGTATCGGCTAGGCTTTTGTGCGGTCGGGCGGAACCTGGAGGTGCAGCGTGGGCCGAGTCAGCCACATCGAACGCACATTCACGACACCTGGAACGTCTGCCTACCTCGCCCATTTCTGGCTGGAGAGCGCAACGCTCATCGACGCGATTAAGAGATGGGCTGCCGAGAATCCCTCTATCCCAGGTGGTGGCGCAACACATCCCGCATCGCTGGACGTCGTCAGCGTCCTAATGAGGGATGCGCTCAAGGAAAAGAAGGCCGCCGAGGAGGAGTACGCGAAGGCCGAAGGAGCGGTCCAGAAGGACATCCCGCTACGCGACATGTTTCCAGGACTTCAGGAAGCACTCGCGAAAACGAAAGATCCGTTCGAGGCGATGATCGCCTGCTCTCCTCCCGGCTCGCCGCAGAGACAAATGGTCGAGACCCTCCGGGAAAGGGCCAGAGCCACGGGCGTCTGCGTGGGCTATACGACGCTGGCTGATCGATATGTCAGGCGCCACGTAAACTGACCCCCTTACGCCAGTAAAACTGACCCCCCTCGATCGGCCCCCGGAAGAAAGGGAGGACGAGATGGTCGAGGGGTTCA
>Ga0208587_1000009_pt1:0-47500 | contig 143416 bp, 132 predicted proteins | sample NGESurdeep092012_7_FD_184472 | JGI IMG/M metagenome (GOLD analysis project Ga0208587, IMG submission 184472) | Arctic peat soil microbial communities from Barrow, Alaska - NGEE Surface sample 210 deep-092012 (SPAdes) | ecosystem: Environmental > Terrestrial > Soil > Wetlands > Peat ...
GCGTGGCGAAACCGGCTAGAACGAAAGGCGCGCCCCCCACTTCAGCTGGTAGCGCGAGCGGAGGTCGTTGGTGCTGTATTGCCTCCCCTCGTTGAGCGCATTGCGCGGAGCGACCTGGCCGCGGTACTTGTCGAGGCCCGTCGTCGAGACGAAGGTGTTCCACTGAGCTTCGGTGGGAGCCCCCGCTCCCTTCCACACGATGTCGCTGTAGTTCTGGGGGACGAAGATGAGGTCGTCGCTGGAGGCGCCGTCGTTGTTCGGTCACCGGATCTTCGCGATCACATGCTCGCTCGCCCCGGCAGACTCCGCCTCATATCCGGTTTCTGTTCGTCGGCTCGCAGGTCTCGCTCCGCGCTTCCTTCGGACGATCGCCCGCGCCTCCGCCCTTGCGCTTCGCTCGAGTCAGGTCGGCGTGACCTCCTCCCTGCGGGACTTCCACCCGCTGGCTGAAGCCCGTGCTGGGCGTACCAAGAAGAGAGGCCGCCCGGAGGCGGCCTCTCTTGACTGCGGTGAGATGACTGCTAGAAGCTGATCTTCGCAGCGACCTGCAACTGGCGAGGGCTGACCTCACCGGAGTAGCCCTGGACGACGCCGAACGTGTTGAGCGCCACACCACTCACGGTGTTCGTGTACTTCGTGATAGTATACTTTTTGGTCGAATCCGTGTAGGTGACCCTGAACATGTCCTGGTTGGCACCGGTGACGACGGTCATGTTCCTGTTGAACACGTTGAACATCTCGGCCAGCAACTGCAACTTCACCCCGTAGGGGAGGTCGAACGTTTTCGAGAGGCGGAGGTCGGCGTCCCACACGCTGGGCTGGCTGAAGGAGTTGCGTTGGATGAGACTCGCGTTCTGTCCGCTCAGGAAGGCGGAGAACTGCGGCAGGGTCATGCCGTTGGCCTGGGTGAGGTCGATGATCGACCCGTTCCCGTCGACGAAGACCGGGGTGAAATTCGCCGTCGAGGTCGTCTGAGGCTGTCCGGTCAAGCTGTTGGCCGTGCAACCGCTGCAGGTGAAGCTTATGGCAGCGGTGTACGGGAAGCCGCTGTGCCAGAAGGCCACGCCGGAAACCTCGAAGCCCCAAGGCAGGCGATAGGTGAGATCGCCGACGACGCGGTGCTTCATGTCGTTGTCGCTCGGTCCCTCGCTCAGCGCGGGATTATTCGGGTCGATGAGGAAGGTGCTCGACGTGGAACGGGTGTTCGTCTCGTAGTCGACCGAGTCGGCATGCGTGTAACTGATGTCCCAGGAGACCTTCGCGCCGCCGGTGGCAAACTTGTGGAGCTCGATCGTCTGCGAGCGGTACCACGCCTGCTCGTTGCTGGTGATCTCGCGCATGACGCCCATGTCGGCGTAAGGACGGGCCGGATTGGTCGCGCTGTTGTACTCGTAGACCGGCATGTTGCCGAGGGAGTAGCCCGTGGGGACGAGGTTGATGTTCACCGTGCCCTGAATGCGATCCAGCTTCGAGTAGACTGCGCTGACACCCGCGACGTAGCCCTCGCCGAGGCGCTGTTCGAACTGCAGGCTCGTGCGCCATGCCTCCTGCGCCTGGTAGTTCGAGCCAATGGTCACGAGGTTGGCCCCGAGCTTCGACTTGACCAGGAAGTCGGCCGGCGACAAGAGGTTGGGGAAGGTCGGGCAGGGATTCGACGCCGTGGTCGTGCAGGGAAACGTGTTGGTGATCAGCGCGCCGCTGATGCCCTGAATGGGGCTCGCCAGCAGGATGTCCGGCATGTACTCGAAGAACTTGCCGGTGCCGCCTCGGAGAACGGAACGGCCGTCGCCGAACACGTCCCAGGCGAAGCCGACGCGGGGAGCGATGTTGTTCGTGTCGTCCTTGATCTGCGTGAGGAACTCCGGGTGCTGCGGGTACGCATTGGACGACGGACGCGGCGTCTTCATGTAGTCGTACCGCAGGCCGAGGCTGAGGGTCAGGCGCGGAGTGACGTGATAATCGTCGTTGACGTAGAACCCCCAGAGGTCGGTATTCCACTCGACATCGCCATTCTGCGGACCGTAGGCCTGCTGGAAGGTGTTCGGTACGTTGTTGGCGAAATTGAGCAGGCTGCTGAACGAATAGTAGCCAGCCGCGTAACGCGGGAAGGCATCGAACAGGTCTCGGTGCAGAAGTTCCGCGCCTGCCTTGAGGGAGTGGCCCTTCCACTGGAACTGAACGGTGTCCTTGAACTGGAGCTTCTTCTCATCGGCCGTACTCGGGGTGGTGTCGTTGAAGCCGAAGTACTGTGTGGTACCGAAGTTGATGGAGAACTCGGTGCCGCCGTACACGGTGGTGACCGGGCGCTGGTCCCGAGCGACCTGTGCGATGAAGACGTTGGACAGGTTCCTCGTGAAGACCGAGTCAACCTCGAGGACGGCCTGGTTGAACTTGTCGACCTCGTTGGTCTGGTTCAGGCCGAAAGTCGACGTGGACCCGCTGTTGGTGGTGTCGAAGTTCGTGATGTTGTCGCGTAGCGACCAGTGGTGGTTATCGCCGAGGCTGCCGTCAAATTTCAAGAGATAGGTGCGGAGTGTGTTGTCCACGGAGTAGTTGAGGCCTGCCTCGTAAGGCGCCCCCACCGCAGACTGGATCTTCGAGAGCGCTGCCTGCTGCTGAGCAGGTGTCAAGGCGAGGAATTGCGAATAGGTTCGCATGTCGTTGCCGATGATGGCAGGCTGGCTTGTGGTCATCGAGTCATAGCCGCCGAAAAAGAAGATCTTGTCGCGCAAGATCGGCCCGCCGACGACGAATCCCGGCTGGGTGACGTCCTTGGCCAGATAACTGTCAGAGACGGCGAGCGGATACGTGGTCCCCCCGAAGTCCGTGTTGAACACGGTCGGGCGAGTCGCGGCCCACGATGCCTTCCGGTCGTAGAAGAACGCCGAACCATGGAAGTCGTTGGTTCCGCTCTTCGTGATCGCGTTCACCGCGGCGCCCACGCCGCGGCCGTATTCCGCGTCGTACTGCGTCCGGATGACCTGGAACTCCTGGATGGCCGCCTGCGAGAAGGTGAATGGTGCACGCGTGCCGCCGGTCTGCGAGCCGTAGAAGTCGTTGTTCGAGCTTGCGCCGTCGATGTTGAAGTCGGTGGAGAGCGGGCGCGCGCCATTCGCGGTGATCGCGTTCGTGTCGAACGAGCCGGCGCTGACACCGGGCGTCAGCGAGGCCAGGGAGCGGAAGTCCCGGCCGAGGAGCGGGAGGCTGTCGATCTGCTGGTTGGTCACCGACTGGGTCATCCCGGCGCGGGTTGTGTCGATGAACGCCTTTTCGGCCGTGACAGTCACGGTTTCGGATACCTGCATCGTGAGCTTCAGGTCCGTCCTCGTCGTGTTGCCGAGGAGAACCGTCGCGCGCGGCACCTCGGACTTTCCCAGCCCCTTCAGCTCCGCCAGGACTTTGTAGCTGCCGGGCGGCAGAAGGCTGAGACCGTACCGGCCATCCTTGTCGGTAAACGCCGTACGAGTCTGGCCGGTGTCGAGATTCGTTGCCGTGACGGTGACGCCGGGAAGGCCGGCACCGGTGTCGTCAGTCGCCGTTCCGGCGATCGAGCCGGTCGTGGAGTTGACCGTCTGGCCGAATGCTGCGAAGCACACGAAGAGCGTGCTTAGCAGCACCGCAAACATGGGTCGGACACGAATGGACGCTGGAGAAGAGCCCCTGATCCTCTTCATACGATCCTCCTCCATATTTGGAGTCGGGGCCAACAGCGCACCCATTGATTTCGGCCGATTTCGCATGCTCACTTCTCCTCTCATCGAAATAGTTATCCCGGGAACTCCGGGCAAAGACGCACGGCGTGGATATTCCTTCGATTCGGTGAAGACGGAATGAAACGTCCGTATCATGTTATTGGCGCGCCGGGCCCTCGGGCGCCCACGCCGCGTCCGGCGCGACGATCCAGTTGTGGTCCGTCTGTGGGCGGACGTGGCCAAGCTTCCGGAGCCGTTCGATGAGGAGCTCGCGGATCTCGTCGGGGATCTCCTTGACGACCTTCGCGCCCCGGAGCGCCGTGTACCCGCCGGAGCCCTGGGCGCGGTAGGCGTTCACGGCAAGCGTGAACCGGTCCGCCGGCTGCACGGGACGCCCGCGGGACGCGAGGTCCTTCACGCGCGAGCCGACGGGCGCGGTCGGGTCCATGCGGTACGTCGCGCCCTGAACGACGTCGAAGTTGTAGGGGATCATCCCTTCCTTCGGCTTCAGGACGAGCCGGCCGTCCTCCCACGCCGCGCTCCCGTAGAACTCGGCGGCATGCTCGAGGCAGGCCTTGAGGGTCGCCCCATCGATCTCGATCGCGACGAGGGTGTTCTCGTAGGGGTAGAGCGTGTAGACGTTTCGGACCTTGATGGGGCCCTTGCGGAAGCCCTCGAACCGCCCCGGCAGGAGCGAGGTCATCGAGAGGTCGGCCCCCGTCGCCTCGCGCATCGTGTCGTTCACGAAGTCGAGAAGGGCCGTGTCCTCGAGCCGGGCGCGCGCGCCCGGGAAGTCCTCCTCGGCGACGGCGACCTGCTCCTCCATATAGGCGCGCGCCACGGCGTCGTGCGGCGCCGCGATCGCGGCGATCGCCGCGTCCGCCGCGACGGAGGCGTCCGAGGGAAGGAGCGCGGCCGAGACGTCGGCCACGGTCACCTTCCCGCCGGTCGTCTCGAACGTAACGTCCACTCGCGCGAGAACATCGCCCCAGCGGCCCGGCTGGATCATCGGCACGCCATTGAGCCGCGTCAGCGGAATGCGCCGGTGGGTGTGCCCCGTCAGGAGGAGGTCGATCCCGGGAACCTTCGAGAGCGCGGCGACACGGTTCTCGTCGTCCGAGCCGTCGGGCTTGCCCGTCTTCAGGTCGATCTCCGGCCCGCTGTGGATGAGCGCGACGACGAAATCGCATTTCTCCTTACCGCGCAGGACGGGCACGAGGCGCTTCGCCGCGTCCACGGGGTCCTCCCACCGGAGGCCCGGACGGTTGCGCGCGGGCTCCCAGTTCGGGATGTTCGGCGTCGTGAGGCCGAGAATGCCGATCCGGATGCCCGCGACCGTCTTCACGAGGTATTCCGGAAACGCGGCCGACCCGTCCGAGACGTTCCGCGTGTTCGAGGAAAGCCACGGGAACGACGACTCCTTCTGGGCCTTGCGGAGGACCGCGAGCCCGAAGTTGAAGTCGTGGTTCCCGACGGACATCGCGTCGTACCTGAGGGCGCTCATCGCCTCGGCCATCGGGTCGGGGCCCTTCGAGGGGTTCTTCGCGTGCAGGAACTCGATCGGCGTGCCCTGGATCGTGTCGCCCGCGTCGAGGAGGAGCACGTTCGGCGTCTCCCTGCGGATCGCGGCGATGCGCGAGGCGACGCGCGCGAGGCCCTCGTCCGCGGGCTGGGCGCGCTGGTAGTCCCACGGGAGGAGGTGCCCGTGCAGGTCGGTCGTCTGAAGGATCGTGACGGCGACCCGTTCCGCTCCGGCCACGGGGCCGACGGCGAGAAGCGCGGCCGAAGCGGCGACGGCGAGCGCGCGATGCATGAAGCGGAAAGAAAGCCTCAAGGCGCGACCGTCTTAGCACTACCGCAAGGGGGGATCAAGAATGCGAATGCCCTAGCCGAGGGCCGCCATTTCCACCTTGACAACCCCGCGGGTATCCTCCGCCCTCATGCCGGCGAAGCGCCTCCCGCCCGCGCCCGTCTCCGAGACGCTCGCCCGCCTCGAGCACCTCTATGGCGACGCGAGCTGCTCGCTCGATTTCGGGCGCCCGCTCGAGCTCCTCGTCGCGACGATTCTCTCGGCGCAGTGCACGGACACGCGCGTGAACATCGTGACGCCCGAGGTTTTCAAGCGCTTCCCAGACGCGGTCGCGCTCGCGGCGGCGCCGCCCGGCGCCCTCGAGGAGATCATCCGCTCCACGGGCTTTTTCAACGCGAAGGCGAAATCCCTGCGCGGGATGGCGAAAAAGCTCGTCGAGAAGCACGGCGGCGAGGTCCCGCGCACGATGACCGAGCTCCACGCCCTGCCGGGCGTCGGGCGCAAGACGGCGAACGTCGTCCTCGGAAACGTCTGGGGCACGCCCGGCGGCGTCGTCGTCGACACCCACGTGGGCCGCCTCGCGCGCCGCCTTGGCTGGACGAAGCAGACGAACCCCGTGAAGGCCGAGCGGGATCTCAACAAGATCATCCCGACGGAAAGATGGACCTGGATCAGCCACGCCCTCATCCAGCATGGCCGCCGCATCTGCTCCTCGCAGCGCCCGAAGTGCAACCTCTGCACGCTCGCCGACATCTGTCCGAAGATGGGGGTCGAGAAGAAGAAGAAGAAGAAGAGAAAATGAACCCACCCGGCACCGGATCCCTGGAAGTGATCTGCGGCTCGATGTTCTCGGGCAAGTCCGAGGAGCTGATTCGCCGCCTGACGCGCGCGCAGATCGCGCGGCGCCGCGTGCAGGTGTTCAAGCCGAAGATCGACGACCGCTACTCGGAGGTCGAGGTGGTCTCGCACGGGGGCCTCCGGCTCCTCGCCATCGCCGTCGCGTCCTCGGCCGACGTGCTCGAGAGGACCGACGCGCGCACGGAAGTCGTGGGACTCGATGAAGTTCAGTTCTTCGATGCCGGAATCGTCGACGTCGCGAGCCGCCTTGCCGATCTGGGCAAGCGGGTCATCGCCGCGGGCCTCGACCAGGACTATCTCGGAAGGCCGTTCGAGCCGATGCCGGCCCTCATGGCCGCCGCCGAGGAGGTCATGAAGACGCGCGCCATCTGCGTGCGCTGCGGGCAGCCCGCGAGCCGCACGCAGCGCCTCGTGGAGTCCACGGAGCGTGTCGTCGTCGGCGCCGCGGGGCTGTACGAAGCGCGGTGCCGGCGCTGCTTCGAGCCCGGCGTCGCCTCGGTAGAGGGCTCGTTCCCCTTCCCGGAAGACGGGGACGGGACTCGTTCAAACTCTTGACGACGCGAGGTTTCGAAGAAAACCCAGAGCTTCTGTGGGTTGCCCTGTGAATTTCGGTGTGCAAAAGGCCGAGGATTCCGCGCCGATGGCCTTCTCCGAAACTTTGCATACCTTTGGGTGCAGTCTCGAAGCTGCTTTCTGACAGTCACTTGCGGCTTCCGCGCCGTGTAAGAACGGCGCAAACCCGCATCCCGCGCGGGTTCGGGCGAATTACACAGTGGCGAGTCGGCTTTCCATGCGGTTCGGAGCGTCTCGCGCCTCCCCAAACCCGCATGGAATGCCGGTTTGGCGCGCCCCGAAGCCGGAGCCGGGCTCACCAGGTCGTGGTCTCGTGGTGCTCGCCGAAGACCGCACGCAGGGACTCGACGATCTCTCCGAGCGTCACGAGCTCCGTCACCGCTTCCACGATCGGCGGCAGGAGGTTTCGTCCCTCGCGGGCCGCTTCAACGAGCGCCGCGCGCCGCCTTTCCACGGCAGCCGCATCGCGGCGCGCGCGCAGGGCCTCGAGGCGCGCGATCTGATCGGCCTCCACGCCCGGGTCGACCACGAGAGTCGGAATCGCGCGCGCCTCCGGCGAGACGAACGCGTTGACGCCGACGACGACCTGCTCTCCCCCCTCGATCGCGCGCTGGGCACGCCAGGCGCTCTCCTGGATCTCCCGCTGGAAGAATCCGGCCTCGATCGCCTTCAAGGCGCCGCCCATCGCGTCGATCTTCCGGATGAGGGCGCCGGCGCCGTCCACGAGGCCCGCCGTCAGGGCTTCGATGGCCCACGAGCCTCCGAGCGGATCGACGACGCGCGCGACTCCGGTCTCGTGCGCGATGACCTGCTGGGTGCGGAGCGCGAGGAGCGCGGAGGCCTCGGTGGGAAGCGAGAGCGCCTCGTCCTTGCCGTTCGTGTGGAGGGACTGGGTCCCGCCGAGGACCGCCGCGAGGGCCTGGATGGCGACGCGGACGACGTTCACGTCGGGCTGCTGCGCGGTGAGCGTCGAGCCCGCCGTCTGGGTGTGAAAGCGCATCGCCGCCCCGCGCGGGTCCGTGATTCCGAACCGCTCGCCCACGAGTCGCGCCCAGAGTGTCCGCGCCGCCCGGAATTTCGCGATCTCCTCGAGGAAATCGTTGTGGACATTGAAGAAGAAAGACAGTCGGGGCGCGATCGCGGCGGGGTCGAGGCCCGCGGCGCGCGCGGCGGCGAGGTACTCGAGCCCGTCCGCGAGCGTGAACGCGATTTCCTGCACGGCCGTCGCCCCGGCCTCCCGGATGTGGTACCCCGAGATGGAGATCGTGTTCCAGCGCGGGACGTTCTCCAGGCAAAACGCGAAGACGTCGGTCACGAGACGCAGAGACGGCTTCGGTGGGAACGCGTACGTCCCCCGGGCCGCGTATTCCTTGAGGATGTCGTTCTGGATCGTTCCCGAGAGCTTCTGCCACGAGGTGCCGCGGCCTTTCGCGACCGCGAGGAGGAACGAGAGGAGGATCGACGCCGTCGCGTTGATCGTCATCGAAATCGACACCTTATCGAGTGGGATTCCGGCGAGGAGCGCCTCCATGTCCTCGAGGGACGCGACGGGAACGCCGACCTTGCCGACCTCGCCGCGCGCGAGCGCGTGGTCCGAGTCGAAGCCGATCTGGGTCGGGAGATCGAAAGCCACGGAGAGACCGGTCTGGCCCTGGTCGAGAAGAAACCGATACCGGCTGTTCGATTCGGCGGCGCTCGAGAAGCCTGCGTACTGCCGCATGGTCCACAGCTTCGTGCGATAGCCGCCCGGGAGGGCGCCGCGCGTGAAGGGGGCGGCTCCCGGAAGAGACGGCACCCAGCCGGACGGGACGTCGGCCGGACCGTAGACCGTCCGGAGGGGCAGGCCGGACGTGGTGGACGGAGTGGGATCGCTCATGACCCCGATGCTAGTCTCGACTCGTCGAGGTTTGAAAGTGCGGTGGGGCGACGCGGAATCCGCGCTCCGGGCGGCTTCGTGTCAAACTCTTCGCGGCCGTGGCACGCACGCTCAGCGGAAACCTCGACACGTTTTCCCTCGCCGACCTTCTTCAGTGGCTGGAGATCAACGCCCTCTCCGGCCGCGTGACGGTCTGGCGCGGAGAGGTTCTGCGCACGATCGACCTCAAGGGCGGCGCGATCGTCTTCGTCTCCTCGTCCCTGCCGAACGAGCGGCTCGGCGTCTACCTGACGCGCCGCAGGATCCTGTCCGAGGCCGCGGTGTACGAGCTTCTCGCCGAGAGCTTCGCGACCGGCAAGAACCTCACGCGCCTCATCCTGGAGCGCAACCTCCTCACCCGCGAGAAGCTCGCCGAGGCCGTCGAGGGTCTCGCGATGAAGATCCTCCTCGACCTGTTCGGCTGGACGGGCGCCTCGTTCGAATTCGACCCGCTCTTCAAGATCGAGGACCTGATCCGGATCCACCTGTCGCTTCGCGGGCAGGTTCTCGCGTTCCATGGCGCCAAGGCCGTGGACGACTCGCGCGTGAACATCGGCACGGCCACCGGTGCCGACGAAACGGGCGCGCGCTGGGAAAAGGAGTTCAAGCCGGACGCGCTCGCCTCCCTGTTCTGGACGATCCTCGAGGGCCTCCCCGGTGAGACGCCCGCGCCGGCCGCGCTTCGCGAGGCGTTTCAGGGCTTCACCTCGTTCGCGAACCGCGTCCACAAGCGGCTACGCGAGCCCGCGCGGCTCTTCCCGATCTACGACGACACGGCCACGATGCTGCGGGCGGTCCTCGAAGAAGGCGGCGATCCCGAGCGCCTCGTCCAGGTCGCCGCGCTCGATCCTTTTCTCACCATCGACCTCCTCTACCTCGCGAACTCGCTGCGCACGGATCCGGCCGAGCTGATCGGGACGGCTCGGGAAGCGGTCCGGGTCGTGGGACCGCCGGCCATCCGCCGCTTCGCCGGCCTCCTCGCGGACGCCGGGTCTCCCAAGGTGCCGTCGGAAGAGAAGATGGAGCGCGTCGTGAGGCGCTCGGCGCTGTCCACCGCAGTGGCCAGCTCGCACCTCGCCGAGGAGCACGGCCTCGAGCGGGAGGACGCGTACACGCTCGGGCTCCTCGAGCCTCTCGGCAGCTACGAACTTCTCAAGGTGTTGATCTCGGTGGCTTTTCCTCCGGGGCCGATACGCGCGGGCGCCCTCTCGCACTTCCGGGCAGCCGCGGGCCGCGTCCTGGCCCGGAAATTGAACCTCCCCAAGACGGTCGAGGACGTCCTCGGCTCGAGTGGGCGGGTCACGACGAGAAGCCCGGTCGCCGAACGGTTGATCTTTCTCGCCAAGCAGGCCGCTCCCTCCGAACAGATCGGACAGGAGTGGTCGAGCGACGACCCGCGACTGACCGACCAGGTCGTCGCCCTGACCGCGCGCCCGGAGCGGTGCGACGCGATTTCCCGCGACGCCGCCATGCTGCGCGAGATCCTTCAGCTCTGACCACTTACTTTCTTCTTTCACCGAGGTCACCCATGAACGTCGCCCGTCTTCCGCGGCTCGTTTTCGCCATGCTCGTCTCCGCCGTCGCCGTCGCCGGGACCGCCGGGACCGCCGGCGCCGCCGACGCTCCACCGGCGCGCACGGGCCTCCGCGCAGCCGTGGACGTCACCGCGATGGACCTCGACGTCGTCGCGACGGCGAAGGACGGCCGGCCCGTGACGAACCTCACCCGCGCCGAGATTTCCGTCGCGGTGGACGGCAAGCCCGTCGCGCTCGACTACTTCGCCCGGATCGAAGCGGGCCAGCTCCACGGCCCGGATCTCGCGACCGCGTCGCCGGACTTCATCCTCGAGACGACGGCGGCGGGCGCCGACCGCTACGTGCCGCGCCAGTTCCTCGTGTTCTTCGACGACGAGCACCTCCTGCCGTTCGACCGCAAGCGCGTCCTCGAAGGGCTTCGCGATTTCGTCACCCGGCTTTCTCCGTCGGACAGCATGGCGATCCTGTCGTACAACAGCTCGTCGCACGTCATCACGCCGTTCACGAGCTCCAAGGAGACGCTTCTCAACGGCCTCTCGCGCCTCGAGAAGGTCACCCCGCGAGGCCTCTTCTGGGAGTCGCAGTACCGCCAGGACGTGAATCTCGCGCGGCGTTCGCGCTCCCGCGACTCCATCATCCGGAGCTACAGCGAGCAGATCAGAGGCCGCGAGAAGGGCACGCTCGACGAGCTCAGGCGCGCGTTCGCGGCTCTTGCGGCGCGTTCCGGCAAGCGTGTGGCGTTCTGGGTCTCGAGCGGGATCGAGCTCCGGCCCGGGCAGACGTTCGCAAGCGCGCTCTCGTCCTCGCTCCTCAACCAGTTCGACTACTCCGTCGTCGAAGAGTTCCGCGTGGTCGTCGCGGAGGCGAACCGGTCCGGCATCACGGTGCACGCGCTCGACGCGCGCGGCCTCGCGACCGACGTGGACGCCTCGGAGTCGGAGGCGCCCGTCATGTCCGCATTCACGGCCGACGTGAATCGCCGGGAGGCGCTCGCGGGCCTCGCCGAAGAGACGGGCGGAATCCTCGTCCAGAACCGCAACACGTTCGGCGGCGCCCTCGAACGCATCTATCAGGAGTCGGCGAGCTATTACTCGATCGGAGTCACGCTCACGGCCCTCGACCCGAAGAAGGCCGACCACGCCGTTCGGGTCACGTCGACGCGTCCGGGCGTGACGCTTCGCGCGCGCCGTGCGTATGGCGCGAAGACCGCGGACGCGAGCGCCCTCGACCGCATGGAGCTCGCGCTCGTGACACCGGACGCAAGCGGCGAGTTCCCCGTCGCGCTCGCGATCGGCCCCGCGAAGAAGGGAGGCGGCATCGGGCGCCGCATCGCGCCCTTCAAGGTCTCCGTCCCCCTTTCCGCGTTCACGTTCCTCAACGAGGGCGACAGGAAGAAGGCGATCGTGGACGTCACGCTCGCGGCCGTCGAGGACAGTGGCGCGCGCTCGAACGTGGTCCCGGATCGCAAGACGATCCTCATGGATGCAGCGACGCTCGCGAAGGGGGCGGACCAGCCGTTCGTCTACACGGGCGAAGTCAAGTCCCGCAAGGGCAACATGCGGTTCGTGGCGACCGTGCGAGACGTCGCGACGAACCGCATCGGCGTCGGCTCGGTGTCCGTGCGCGTGGAGTAGTCACCGGGCGGGCAGCCGAAGAAACGCCTACTTCTTCGCGGGACCCACGACGGTGAAGGGCGTGGCAAGGTCGAGCTTCTTCTGAGTCGTGGGCTCGGTCAACGTGAGCCTGAGCTCGTAGTCGCCCGGCTTGAAGTACTGGCCCAGGTTCGATTCAACGATGCCGCCCGCGATGTCGAGCACGACGGCGCCGGGCTCCTTCTGCTCGGGCACCTTCGCGGGCTCCTCGGGCGGCGTCGGCACGTCGATCGCAGGCTGCCCTTTGGGCTTGATCTTGACGGTCCGCTTCAGCGTGATCGTCCGCGTGACCGGGTCGACCGGAGGGTTGTAGAGGCGCACCGCGTACGAGAGGCCGTCCGTCGCGTCGACGCGCCCGTCGCCCTTTACGACGAACCGGCGCGCCGAGAACGTGAACGGCTCGTCGGGCTTCGGCGCGTCCACCGGGAAGTCGTTCACGGAGACGAGAAGCAGCGACGCCGCGAACTCCGTAGGAAGGCCGGGCACCGAGGCCGGACGCCTTGCCGAGACGAGCACCTTCCCCGTCGCGTCCACGAGCGAAGCAGCCACGTCGTAGTCGCCCGGGATGATCGGGAACGAGCGGTCGGCGAAAAAGTCGGACTTCGTCTTCCGGAGCGCCGCGACCTCCTCGAGGCGTATGGCGTCCTTGCCGTCCTTGTCTCGCGCGAGGATCAGGAGCTTCGCCCCTTCTCCCGTTCCGACGGCGGATCCGGACGCGAAGAGCTGCACCATGAGGCGCGTCGCGCCGTCGCGGTAAGAGATGGGCAGCAGCGCGAGCGGTCCGAACGGCTCCTTCGCGAGGCCGTCGAGCGTCGCGCGCGCGCCCTCTGAGAGCGCCGGGCCCTTGGACGCCTCGGCGGCCTTGTCGGCCGCGGCCTTCTGCTCGGCGGCGACCTGCTCCTTCGTCTTGTAGACCGGCACGTCCTTGAGCTGAGGGTTCACGAGCGCCATCTGGGCGGCCTTGTTCTCGAGGCGCCTCGCGGGCGACACGTCGACGAGGGCCTCGGTGCCGAGGGCCACGTCGACGATGAACCCGATCTCCTGCGACGGGACGTCCGCCCACGGCGGCAGGTGCGCCTTGTCGTAGACGAAGGTGTAGGTCACCGGGGCGCCACCTCCCGCGCCCGTGAACTGGCCCGCACCGCTCGTGCCGCCGACCGGCGTGTCCGCGGGGGACGTCGCCTTGGCTCTGATCTCCTTCGGAAGCCCGATCAGGAGGAGCGCCTTGCCGCGCTCGGTCAGGGCGCCGCGCTTGCGGCCGAGCGGAAAGAGCTCGTCGGCCTTCTTCACGAGGACGTCGAAGCGCTCACGGAATTCGTTCGTGGGCGTCTTGATGTCCGGGTCGCGCCGGGCCCAGAAGAGCGCGACGAACTTCTCGGCCTCCTCGTCGGAAGCGACCTTTTTCCAGTCCTTCTTCTCGGCGTCGGTCGCGAGATAGACGGACGCGGGCGACTTCTCCCAGTCCTTGTACTTGTCGAGAGCGGCGAGGCACGGAGTGGCGGCAAGGAGAAGAACGAGCGCGAGGGGGGCGCGTCGAAGCGTCATCGAGAGGAGTCTCCCTTCCTTCTTGGGTCGGGCGGAGTACCTTTGAGTACCGCCCTCGACCGATCATCATAAACGGCCTCGAGGGCCAGCGCGCGCCTCCGCTCCGGCAGCAGGGCCGTTCTGTTCCCGAAGGACCCCCGGTTCGCGGCGGCCGCTACTTCTTCTTCGGCGGCAAGACCCCGGTCACGGTGAAGGTCGCGGAGGTCTCGATCGTCTTCTGCGCCACCTGGTCCGTGATCGCCACCTTCAGGTCGTATTCGCCCGGCTTTCTCAGGTATTCGCCCAGGTTCGCCTGGATGACCTCCGCGGCCACGTCGAACGAAATGAGCTCCGTTCCATCCTTCGAGTCCGGCACGGCGACGGGTTGGTCGGCGGGCTGGGGCACCTCCATGGCAGGGGCGCCCTTCGGCTTGATCTTCACCGTGCGCGAAATGCGAATTGTCTTCGTGGCGGTGTCCACCTTCGGGTTGTAGACCCTCACGACGAAGAGGAGACCGTCCTCGGGGTCGAGCCGGCCGCCCTTCGTCACGAAGTGATTTCCGTTCAGGGTGAAGGCTTCGTCCGTCTTCCCCTTCGCCGCGGGGGAGAAACTCGCCGCGACGACGAGCGGCGATAGCGAAAAGTCCGTTCCGGCCGCGGCGACGGACACCTTGCGTCTCGCGGAAAAGAGGAGCTTCGAGGAGCCGTCGAACACTCCCGCGGCGACGCCGTACGAGCCCGGCGGAACGGCGAACTCCCGGGACGTGACGGATCCCCCGGCCGTGGCCTCGAGCGCCGTCGTCTCCTCGAACCTCACGGCGTCGGCTCCGGCGTCGTCCCTCACGAGAATCGCCAGCTTCGACTCCGCCCCAGGAGATCCCGCGGACGAGGGCACGAAAAGCTGAACCTGCAGGCGCGGTTCCCGGTCCTTCCCGACGATCGGAAGGAGAGAAAGCGGACCCGTGTCCTCCTTGGCGAGCACGCCAACGAGGGCCTCCCGTATAGGCGCCGTGAGGACCGGCCCCTTCAGCGCCTCGGCGGCCGCCGCCTCGGCCGCCTTGCGTTCGGTCTCGAGCTCGGCGGCCGTCCGGAAGTGCGGCGGCTCTTTGAGTCTCGGGTTGCGCAGCGCGGCGTTGCGCGCCTTGACTTCCAGCGAATTCACATTGCCGCCGTTCCTGCCGGCGACGTAATCGCGCGACGACTCGACGATGAACTCCGCCCGGAGGGATTTCATCCCGGCCCACTCGGGGAGTTGGGCCGCCTCGTAAATGAAGGTCGCGAGAGACTCGCCGATCGACGTGCCCGGAGCGTTCGGAGGCGGCGGAATCTGCCCGGGAGCAGCGAACGGCTGGGGCTGCGGTTTGATGCCGGTCACGCGCAGCAGGTTCTTCGGCGAGCCGACCAGCACATAGAGCCTCCCGCGCTCGGTCAGCGCGCCGCGGGTCCGCGGCAGCCCGAAGAGCTGGTCGGCCTCTTTCACGCGCTGGTCGAAGGCGATCTTGAACTCGTTGACCGGTGTCTTCAGGTCCGGATCGCGCTTCGCCCAAAAGAGCTGGATGAAGTGCTCGGCCTCCTCGTCGGAAGCGATCTTCTTCCATTCCTTCTGTTCGGATTCGACGGCGAGGCCGGAGAATTCGGGGGACTTGTTCCAGTCCTTGTAAAGCGTGAGGCCGGCACCGAAGCAGGGAAGTGCGGTCGCGAGGAGGACGAGGGACGCGAAACGGATCCTGGCTTTCATCTTGGTGGAATACCTCAAAGCGGAATCGATGACAATGATCCAGACTTCGGCCCAAAGGCGTTCCCGGAAAGAGGGACGAAAACTGAGATTTGCAGCCTCTGCCGGACGACCTCGATCCAAAATGCCGGACGCGACTTCAGTATTCGGGAGTTCCGACTGACATCTGTCAAATGGCTAGATGCAAACAGTTTATTCTAAAAGACTTATGCCCATCCAAATGTCGCCTTCGCTGGCAGGGTCCTTGCCTAGCAGGGTACTGAACGCCAGTCGCATCATTGGATGCAGCGGAGTCGGCTATGAGTCAAAGGAATCATCGCGGACCAGGAAGGTCTTCTGTTACGTTTATGCCGTTTTTCACTTTACTGTTCGACTAACGGAGGAGGATGCGAATGCAAAATAAAATCGGAAGTGTGATCGTAACCACCCAAATTCGAAGGCTCACGGCTGGCGCGGCCATTATTGCCGTCACTTTCGGGCTTCTTCTCGCGAACCCCGCCTTCGCACAGGGGCTTCCGACGGCCACCATCACCGGACGGGTGATCAACGAAGGGCAGGGTCTCCCCGGGGTCGGCGTGACGGCGACGTCGCCCGCTCTCCAAGGATCCCGCACGACGGTCACGGGCTCGAGCGGCGACTACGGCTTCGTGAACGTCCCCCCCGGTGACTACACGCTCACGTTCGCCTTCCAGGGATTCCAGACCCTCACGAAGACCGTCAAGGCCGGCGCGTCCCAGCAGTACCAGGTCGACGCGACGCTGAGCCTGACGGCCATCGCGGCCGAGGCGACGGTCGTCGGAAAGACGGAGTCGATCTCCCAGACGACGGCGGCGGCGACGACGTACTCGTCCGAGCTCATGGCGAAGCTCCCGACGGCGAGGACGATCCTCGGCTCGGTCTACATGTCCCCCGGCCTCAACCAGAACGCGCCCAACGGGGTCTCGATCGCCGGCGCGCAGTCGACCGAGAGCCTCTACACCCTCAACGGCGTCGTCATCATCGACAACGTCCGGTCGACCCCCCTGAACCTCTACGTCGAGGACGCCATCCAGGAGACGACGACGATGACATCGTCCGTCTCCGCCGAGTTCGGCCGGTTCACCGGCGGCGTCATCAACACGATCACGAAGTCGGGCGGAAACGCCTTCAGCGGCTCGGTCCGCTCAGTGCTCACGAACGACGCCTGGAACGCGACGAACGCCTATCGGGTCCCGGCCACCGGCGTCAACCCGCAGGAAGGGACCTTCCACAACACCGTCACCCCAACCTGGGAAGCGACGTTCGGCGGCCCGATCCTCAAGGACAAGCTCTGGTTCTTCGCCGCGGGCCGCTACTTCGACACGTCCACTTCCCGCTCGTTGATCACCCGCCAGACGAACATCCCGATCACCTTCGGCTCGAAGGAAGACCGCTACGAAGGGAAGCTGACGTTCTCACCGCTGCAGAACCACACCCTGACCGGCTCCTACACCGGCGTCGACACCACGTCCCATAACTTCAACTTCGACACCCCGGGAGACGCGAACGTCTTCTTCGACCCGAGCTTCCCGCAGTCGATTGCCGTCATCAACTACAGCGGCGTCTGGACCAACAACCTGTTCGTGGACGCCTTCTACGCGAAGCGCAAGTTCACGTTCGAAAACTACGGCAGCATCTACACGGACCTCGTCAAGGGAACGCCCATCCACGACACGCAGCTCGGTGTCGTATACAACTCACCCACCTTCTGCGGCGTCTGCAGCCCGGAGCCCCGGAACAACGACGACTTCGTCGCCAAGGGAACGTATTTCCTGTCGACGCCGTCTCTCGGCTCGCACACCATCCTCGCCGGCTACGACGACTACGGCGGACAGCGGAAGTCGAACAACTACCAGTCCGGCAGCAACTTCACCCTCTACAGCCAGACCGCGTCGACCGTGCAGGGGCAGAGTATCTACCCGGTCTTCAACTCGGCGACCTACGTCGTCTACTGGCCGATCCTCCAGCTCTCGCAGGGCGACGACCTGCGGACGCAGTCGGCCTTCCTCAACGACTCGTGGCGGCTCAACAACCGGCTCTCGTTCAACCTCGGCGTGCGCTACGACAAGAACCACGCCACGGACGCGGGCGGAAACGTGACTTCCAACGACTCTGCCTGGAGCCCGCGCCTCGCCGGGACCTTCGACGTGAAGGGCGACGGGACCCTCCGGGTGTCGGCGAGCTATGCCAAGTACGTGGCGGCTCTCCAGGACACGCAGGCCGGCTCGGGCGCGACGCTCGCCGGCAGCCCCGCCATCTACTACTGGTACTACGACGGCCCGGGAATCAACACCGACCCGAACCAGCCACTGGTCGCTCCCCACGACGCCGTGACACAGTTCTTCAACTGGTTCCAGTCCCAGGGCTGCATGCCGGACCCCACCGCGGCGAGCTGCAAGGTCCCGCTGGGAGGCCCGCCGTCGCTCAGCGGCGTCAACCTCCAGATCCAGAACTCGCTCAAGTCGCCCAACGCCAAGGAGTACACCGTCGGCTTCTCGGGCAACATCGGGCAGCGCGGCAGCTTCCGAGCCGACGTCGTCCGGCGCGAGTTCACCGACTTCTACGACCTTCTGAAGGACACGACGACCGGAAAGGTCCCGAGTCCGGTCAACCCGGCCCAGAGGTACGACCTCGGCCTGATCGTCAACTCCAACGACTACACCCGGAATTACACCGGCCTCCACACGCAGTTCGCATACCGGCTGGGCGACCGCTTCAACCTGGGCGGCAACTGGACATGGTCCCATCTGATCGGCGACATCGTCGGCGAGACGTCCGGCTCCTCCGTGGTCCGCGGCGGCCTCCACGCCTATCCGGAGTACCTCGACCGGAAGTGGTCCGCCCCGATGGGCAGCCTCTCGAGCGACACGCGCCACCGCGTCCGCGCCTACGGGACGTACGATGCCCCGATCCCCGCGAGGTTCGGCAACCTGAACTTCAGCGTCATCCAGAACTGGGACACGGGCCTTCCCTATGCGGCGGTCGGCAGCGTGAACACGAAACCGTACGTGACCAACCCCGGTTACCTCACGCCTCCGGCGTCGGTTCTCTACTACTTCACGGGCCGCGACGGCTACAGGACCGAGGACGTCTGGCGGACCGATCTCGCCATGACGTTCTCCTACAAGATCGCCGGCGCCGTCGAGGTCTACGTCTGGCCGCAGATCTACAACGTCTTCAACGCCCAGCACATCATCAACGTGAACACGGCGGTGAACACGAACGTGAACTCGTCATCCCTGGCCGCCTTCAACCCCTTCACGACGGCGGCGCCGGTCGAGTGCCCGCAGGGAACGGCGCTGGCCGCCTGCAAGGCGATGGGCGCCAACTACCAGAAGGGCTCGCTCTTCGGCACGCCGACGAGCCAGGTCATGTACCAAACGGCGCGGAGCTTCCAGGTCTCCGTGGGAGTCCGCTTCTAGTCTCCATCCCGTCTCGGACGAAAGGCCCCGGCGGAAGCCGGGGCCTTTTCTTTGGCGTGGCCTCTTCGCGATCGCTCGTTACGCGTTCTAGACTCCCACCGATGAAACGGGGACTCCGCGGCCTCACCTGGGCGTCCTTCGCCTTCGTTCTCCTGTCGGCGGCGGCGGGCTGCGGGCGCGCCCGGGGGCGGGTGACCGAGGTCTTCCCCGGGGCCCCCGTCGTCCTGATCTCCATCGACACGCTTCGGTCGGACCATCTCCCCTTTTACGGCTACGGCGGAGTGGAGACGCCGGCCCTGTCCGCGTTGCGGCGTGACGCGATCCTCTTCGAACGGGCCTTTTCCCCGGTTCCCCTCACCCTGCCATCTCACGCCTCCCTCTTCACGGGCCAGCTTCCCGACGTGCACGGGGTCCACGACAACCTCGGGTATCGCCTGAAGCCCGAGGTCCCGACGCTGGCCGAGCTCCTGAAGAAAGGGGGCTTCAGGACGGGAGGGGCCGTCTCCGCCTTTGTCCTCGGCGGAGCCTCGGGAATCGGACGGGGCTTCGATTTCTACGAGGACGGGGTCGAGCCGATCGCCTCCTACTCGTCCCCCAGCCTGATCCAGCGCCCCGGAGCCGAGACGGCGGCTCTCCTCGAACGGTGGATCGACGCCCAGGGCGAGGCGCCGTTCTTCGCGTTCCTCCACCTCTACGAGCCCCATACGCCGTACGACCCCGTGGAACCCTACAGAACCCGATATGCCGCGAGCCCGTACGACGGCGAGATCGCGACCGCCGATGCCATCGTCGGCGAGTTCCTCTCCCACCTGAAGCAGAAGGGCGTCTACGACCGGTCCCTCGTCGTCTGCCTGTCGGACCATGGCGAGAGCCTCGGAGAGCATGGTGAGGACGAGCATGGGATCCTTCTCTACCGCTCCGTCCTGCAGGTGCCCCTCCTCATGAAGCTGCCCGGGAAGATCCTCGCCGGGTCCATGGTGCGGGACCCGGTCCAGCTGACCGACGTCTTCACGACGATCGGCCGAGCGACCGCCGTAGCCGGTTTCCCCGAGATCGAAGGGACCGTCTCCCTCGTCGCGCTGGCCGCCGGCGCAAAGGCCCCCGTCCGATCCCTCTACTCCGAAACCTACTTTCCGCGCATCCACTACGACTGGGCGAATCTCGCCTCGTCGCTCAGCGGGCAGTGGCATTACGTCGATGCCCCCGCTCCGGAGTTCTACGATCTCGGAGCCGACCCGGGCGAGGCCAGGAACGTCGTCGCGACGAAACCCGGTCCGCTGCGGGCGATGGCCGCGGACCTGGAAAAACGGCGAACGGCCTTCGAGACGCCCGGACCCGTCAGCGACGAGGAGCGGAAGAAGCTCGCGTCGCTCGGGTATCTCTCGACGGGCGCCCCGGCCGGGCCGGGAAGGCTCCCGAATCCGAAGGACGAGATCGGCGTCGTCCGCCTGCTGCGAAAAGCCGTGGCGACCTCCACGGCGGGGCGGCCGCTCGAGGCGCTGCCCCTTCTGGAGGAGCTCCTGAGGAAGAACCCGGCGATGGCCGACGTCTGGGAGCTCTATTCCGAGACCCTGCTCGCGGCGGGCCGCCCGGATCAGGCTCTCGCCGCCGCGAAGAAAGCTGTCGAGCTCGCGCCCGCGGCCGCCACACTCCCCCTGCTTTCCGTCGCGAACCTCTGCCTGCGGGTCGGTCACCCCGACGAGGCCCTCGAAAACGCCCGGCTGGCGCTGGAACGGGGCGATGCCTCCGCCCACGAGACGCTCGCACGCTCCTACCTCGCCAAGGGAGACCTGGCCCGGGCCGAGCAGGCGGCAAACCAGGCGCTCCTCGTGCCGAGAGTCAGGAAGCGTGCGCTCCTGGCACTGGCGCACGTCGACGTCCAGCGGAATGATTACCGAGGAGCCCTGTCCCGCCTCGACCAGATCCGTCCAGGCGGTGGAGGCGGGGAGCTGCTCGGAGTGCACTACCTTCGTGGAGACGTTCTGGCACGGCTGAATCGGTTCGACGAGGCGATCCGGGAGTTCGAGGAGGAAATCCGGCTCTTTCCAACGCAGACGGAGGCGTGGGTCGGCCTCGCGTTTACGAGGGCGTCCCAGTCGAGAACCGCAGACGCCAAGCGAACGCTGACCGACATGGCGAAGAGAATCGGAACCGCGGAAGCCTACGACCGTGCGTACCGGGGCCTCACGTTTCTCGGGGACCGGCCGGGAGCTGAAGGGATTCGCCGCGAGGCCCTCTCCCTCTTCCCCGGCGACCCGAATCTCCGCACCCGAGGTGAACACCACCCGTGAGATCGGCCCTGATTCCCGCCTCGATTCTCGTTCTCGTGCTCCCAGGTTGCGGGCAGGCTCGGAAACCGGCCGGCCGCGTCTTCCCGAAGGCCCCGGTCGTCCTGATCTCGATCGACACCCTCCGCTCCGACCATCTCCCGTTCTATGGCTACAAAGGAGTGGAGACGCCCGCGCTTTCAGCCCTGAGGAACGATTCGATCCTCTTTGAGAGCGCCTGGTCGCACGCGCCGCTCACGCTGCCGTCCCACGTCGCGCTCTTCACCGGTTTTCTCCCGGACAGGAACGGAGTCCACGACAATCTCGGCTATTCCGTGAACCCCGCGGTGCCGACGCTGGCCGAGCTTCTCAAGAAGGGCGGTTATGCAACCGCCGGTGCCGTGACGAGCCTCGTTCTGAACGGCGCGAGCGGAGTCGGACGCGGCTTCGAGCTCTGGGACGACGACGTCGCGCCCACCCGCCCTTTCCAGGCTCTGAGCCGCGTCCAGCGCCCGGGGGACGAGGCCGAAGCCTCGATCGAACGATGGGTCGAGAAGCAGCATGGCCCCCTGTTCGCCTTCCTTCACCTCTATGAACCGCATGCCCCGTACGAACCGAAGGAACCCTTCAAGAGTCTCTACGCGAATCCGTATGACGGAGAGATCGCGACCGCCGACGCGATCACGGGCAAGTTTCTCGACTTCCTGAAGGCGAAGGGCATCTACGACCGCGCGCTGATCATTTTTCTCTCCGATCACGGAGAGGGGCTCGGAGACCACGGAGAAAGCGAACACGGGGTCTTTCTCTACCGGGAAGTCCTCCAGGTTCCGCTTCTCGTGAAGCTCCCGAGAGGGGACGTTCCGGCGCCGCGATCCGTCCGGGTTCCCGTCCAGTTGTCCGACGTCTTCACGACGATCGGGAAGGCCGTCGGCCTCGACGGCTTCGCGGCGCCCCCCGGGACGTATTCGCTGATCGACATCGCGGACGGTCTCGTTCTTCCGGAGAGGCGGATTTACGCCGAGTCTTTCTTTCCGAGGACCCACTTCGGCTGGAGCGAGCTCCGCTCGCTCGTGGACGGCCGCTGGCATTTCATCGAAGCGCCCCGTCCCGAGTTCTTCGACCTGAGGTCCGACGCGGCCGAGAAAACGAATCTCGTGGAGGGTAAACCCGAACCGTTCCGGAAGATGCGGATCGAGATGGAGAAGCTCCGGACTTCGTTCGAGGCGCCCGGAGCGATCGATCAGGAGACGGCCAAAAAGCTCGCGTCGCTCGGCTATCTCAGCTCGGGCGCCACGGCCGGGACCGGCCCGCTGGACGATCCGAAAGACCACATCGAGACCGTCCGGCTGATGAAGGAAGCCCTTCGGGAGTTCGTGGAAGGGAGCCCGGCGAGGACCGTGGCGATCGCCCAGAAACTCCTCGCGGAGAACCCCCGGATGCTCGACATCTGGGAGCTCTATTCGCAGGCGCTCGCGAAGCTCGGGAGGACCGACGAGGCTCTCGCCGCTCTCCGGAAAACGATCGAGCTCAGTCCCCAGGGCTCGACTCAATACGTCGTTTCCTTCGCGAACCACTGCCTTCAGATGGGGAAGCTCGAGGAGGGAAAGAAGCACGCGGAGCTCGCACGGTCGATGGGTGATCCGGCGGGAGACGAGATTCTCGCGCGCGCGTGTCTCGCTCTCGGCGATCTCGAGGGGGCCGAAACGGCGGCGCGGGCGTCGCTGAAGTCCGAGAGAAACCGGGATCGCGGCATCCTGGTGTTGGCGCGGGTCGAGGCTCTTCGAGGCAATCTGCCGAAGGCTCTCGAGCTCTCTCGCCAAATTCAGGAAGGGGCCCCCCACTCGCTTCCCCTGGCTGGGCTCCATCTCCTTCGCGGCGACGTCCTCGCGCGGATGGGCCGTCATGCCGAGGCGGAGACCGAATTCCGCGAGGAGCTCCGGGTCTACCCGACGACACTCGCGGCCTGGAGCTCCCTCGTCATCCTGTACACGGCCCAGAATCGGCCGGCGGACGCCCGGAGATCGGTCGAAGAGATGGTCTCGGTGGCACCCGGCGTCGACGCCTACCTCGCCGCCTTCCAGACCCTGTCGATCCTCGGTGACCGGGCCGGGGCGGACCACTGGAAGCGGGAAGGGTTGAAGCGGTATCCGGACGAAACAAGGTTCCGTCGCGCGCCGCGACCGGCCTGATCCCCTCGTCAGGACGTGCGAGAATCCGCGCCGCCATGGATGAAAGAGAGACGCGCGCCCCTGGGAGGGGCGCCACCGCGTGATTCCCGGTCTCAAACGTGAGCTCGAGAGCGCCGTTTCCGAGGCGTGCCTCCGCGTCTTCGGCGTTCCGGCGCCGCGCATCGTTCTCGAGACGCCCCCAAAGGTCGAGCTCGGCGATCTCGCCTGCCCCGTCGCCTTCGAGCTCGCGAAGGTCCTGAGGCGGCCCCCGCGGAAGATCGCGGAAGAGCTGGCCCCCGCCCTCGCTCTGCCCTCGGTCGTCGTGAGGCGTTCGGTCGAAGGCGGCGGCTACGTCAATTTCTTCCTCGATCGCCCGCGCGTCCTACGGGACATGCTCGTCGCGGGAAGCGCGGCCCCGGAACAGGACGCGGGCGCCGGCAAGCTCATCGTCGAGCACACGAACATCAATCCGAACAAGGCAGCGCACATCGGGCACCTCCGGAATGCCGTCCTCGGCGACGTCCTCGTGAGCACCTTCAGGCGCCTCGGCCGCCGCGTCGAGATTCAGAACTATCTCGACGACACAGGCGTCCAGGTGGCCGACGTCGTGGTGGCGCTCCAGAACGCCGAGGACCTCGTCGAGCCGTCGCGCGCGCGGCGCCTCGCTGGCGAGATCCGCGAGATCCTGGACGCCTTCCCCGAGCACGCCCCGGGCGTCGAGCCGCGCCGCCTCGGCGACCTCGCGTGGGACCTCTATGCGCTCGCCGGGAAGAGCTACGCAGCCGACCCGGCGCTCGAGGAGAAGCGCAAAGCCACGCTCCACGCCATCGAGGGCGCCGCCACGGGCCACGAGCAGACCCCGGAAGAGGCCGCCACGGCGGCTCTCGCGGGGCGCCTCGCCGAGGCGGTCGTGCGCTGCCACCTCTTCACGATGGAGCGCGTGGGCGTCACCTACGACCTCCTGCCACGCGAGAGCGACATCCTCGCGCGCCGCTTCTGGGTGAAGGCCTTCGAGCTCCTGAAGGCGGCGGGCGCCGTGCGACTCGAGACGGAAGGCAAGAACGCGGGCTGCTGGGTCATGCCGCTCGAAGGCTCTCCGGAGTTCGAGGGCATGGAGGACGCCGACAAGATTCTCGTGCGGTCGAACGGAACGGTCACGTACACCGGGAAGGACGTCGCCTACCAGCTCTGGAAGCTCGGCGTCCTGGGAATCGACTTCGAGTACGAAGAGGTTCCCTACCGGGACGTCGACGGTTCGCCCGAGTTCCATGCCTCGGATGGCGTCTCTCCGCTCTACAGGACGCGCCGCGACGACCGCGGCGCCGACCCGTCCGCGCGCGGCCGCTTCGGCAAGGGCACCGCCGTCATCAACGTCATCGACGTGCGGCAGTCCTACCCCCAGAAGGTCGTGAAGGAGGCGGTGCGGCGCGCCGGCTTCGCCGAGGCGGCCGACCGATCCGTCCACTTCGCATACGAAATGGTGGCCCTGACGCCGGCTTCGGCGGAGGCGCTCGGCGTGGAGCTCACCGACGAGGACCGCGCGCGCCCCTTCGTCGAGATGTCGGGCCGGAAGGGGCTCGGCGTGAAGGCCGAGGATCTCCTCGACCGGCTCGTCGAGAAGGCGAAGGAGCAGATCCTCTCGCGCGCGGCCGAACCTCCCGAAACGGGCCGGGCCGAGGCGATCGCCGTCGGCGCGCTCCGCATCTACATGACGCGCTTCTCGCGGAACAAGGTCATCGCCTTCGACTTCGACGAGGCGCTCGCCTTCGAGGGCGACACGGGGCCGTATCTCCAGTATGCCGCCGTGCGCGCCGCGAACATCTTCCGGAAGCTCGAGGAGACGGGCCTCACGGGGCGCCTCGACGCCGCCGAGATCGACGGGCTGTCCGCGCTGCCCGCGTCTGCGCTCGACGACGGGCTGTGGGACGTCGTGAGGACCTGCTCTCGCACGCTCGACACGCTCGAAAAGGTGGCCGAGTCGCTCGAGGTCTCGCTCCTCGTCAGGCACGCGCTCGCGGTCGCCGCGGGCTTCCACCATCTCTATCACACGCATCCCATCGCGCAGGAGAAGGACGAGACGACCCGGCGCGCCCGGCGCGCCGCCCTCCAGGTCGTCTCCGTTCATCTCGCGGACATCCTCGGCGTGCTCGGTGTCCCGATCCCCGAAAGAATGTGAGCATGCCGGGTGCGGACGTCGTCTACCACCGCCGGGGTGCCGACGCTCTCGTCGCGGTTCGGGCGTTCGTGGAGCGGCTCGTCTCGGAGGAATACGACCCTTTCGTCGCCGACGTCGTGCGAAAAGGGGCCGCGTCGATGGCGAGAGGTTTCGACGCCGAGCACGATGCCCTCCTGACGGCCGAACGCGACGGCCGCCTCGTGGGCGTTCTCCTCGTCACCCGTGATCTCGTCGATCCGGCCGCCGCGCACTTCGACTGGCTCATCGTAGACGGTTCCGAAAGGAACGGCGGGGTCGGCCGGGAGCTGCTCTTCCGCGGCATCGAGGCGTGCCGGGAGCGGCGGCTGCTCGTCCTGCGCGCGCGGTCGTTCGCCGGCTCGCCCGCCGGGCCACATCTTTACTGGCTGTACGGATTCCGGGTCGTGGATCTCGTTCCGGTGACGGTCGGCGAGGGTACGCGCGAGTCGATCCTCTTCGAGAAGCGCCTGAGTCCGCCCGCTCTTTCTCCCGAGGCCTAGAGGCTAGGCTCCGCCCGGGATTCAGCGGGCGACGGTAGACGTGGCCGCCGTCCCCGCCTCGGGAAGCACCTCCGTCACGTCGGCGAGGCCACTCGTCTCGTCGAGGCTCGCCATCAGCGAGACGTGCCGGCGCACCAAGCCGTCCGCCTCGAGGCGGGAGCGCACCGGATTCTGCGAGCGCAGGACGAAGAGCCTCCCGTCCGCGGTGAGGAGGAGCGGCCGATGGGGTGTTCCCTCGAGCCGGGCGCTCATCCCGGGCATTCCGTGCTCCATCGCGCAACGCAGGCACACGAGCTCTCCCTCCACGCGCTGCACGGCGTGAGGGAGCGCGGCCGCCGTCAGGGACGGAGTCCGAAACCTCACGGCCGCCCAGCCCACCGCGATTCCACAGCCCGCGGCGAAGACGATCGTGACGGACCTCGGGAAGGCGCGGCGCGGCCGCGGACCCGGAGGCGTGTCGAGGCGGCGGGCGAGGCGACGGGCCAGCTCCTCGGGGCAATGATCCACGGGGCGGCAGGTTTTCAGCGTCTCGCGGAGCTTCCCCGCCTCTTCGCAGTACTGGCAGCAGGCCGGGCATTCCTCGAAATGGGCGAGAAGGCGTGCCGCGTCCACGAGCTCCAGCTCGTCGTCGTGATACGCCTCGATCAGGAGGCTCGCCGTGCGGCAGTCCATCATCCCGTCGCCCCTGATTCTCTAACGTTCGCGGCGCCGGCGGTATTCCGAGAGGGCGACGGGATTCCCCCCGGCCGGAGGCCGGGGAGCCCCTGGAGCTTCTGGGGCTCCAGGTCCACTGGCGGCGAGCCGCGTCCGCACAGGCTCCTCCGGGCCGAAGTAATGCCGGCGGCGGCCATAGTCGAGGAGCGCCGATTCGAGAAGGCGGCGGCCGCGGTAGAGACGGGACATCACCGTGCCGAGCGGCACCTCGAGGATGTCGGCCACTTCGCGGTAGGAGAAGTCCTGCAGATCGACGAGCTCGACGACGAGCCGAAAATCCTCGGGCAGAGCCGCAAGCGCTTCGGCCACTCCCCGGTCGAGCGTCGCCCCAAGAAGGCCTTCCTCCGGCGTCGCGTGCTTGCCGCCCTCCAGAGCCTTCGAGCGGGCGGCATCGAAAGCTTCGTCTCCCCCCGCGCCGAGATCGACCTCTTTCGGCCCGGCCTTCACGCGCCGGTACCCGTTGATGAAGGCATTTTTGAGGATGCGAAACAGCCACGCCTTGAGGTTCGTGCCCTCGGTGAACCCGTCGTAGTGCGCGTACGCCTTGAGGAAGGTCTCCTGGAGAAGGTCCTCAGCGTCCTGCCGGTTCCGCGTCAACCGGAGCGCGGATCCGTAGAGTGCGTCCGCGTGTGGAAGCTCCCCGCTCCCGAAGTTCCAGGCGGTAGGGGTCGCGGAGGGCTTGGGGGATGAGGAAGCGGCCATATCGAGAGTTCCACCTCTCCCCATGCAATACGTAAACCGCCGCGTTCCGGCTTCGCCTCCCCCATGAAGAAAAGCGGCCCCGGTAAATCGGGGCCGCCCATCTCACTGAGAAGAAAGACCTTACTTGCCGTTGATGACGAAGGCAATGACGAGGGCGTAGATGACAAGGGACTCGATGAGGACGAGTGCCAGGAATGCCATCGCGCGAATCGAGCCGCCCGCGCCGGGATTCCGCGCAATTCCTTCGCAGGCCGCTACAGCGGTGCGGCCCTGCGAGAGCGCGCCGCCGAAGGCGGCGAGCCCGATCGCGATCGCCGCGGAGAGGTGGCCCCACCCGGCGCCGCCGCCGGTCTTCACGGCGTCCTCGGCGAGGGCGAGATTCGGGAGCAGGAGGGCGAGCGCCGTGAGGACGCCGGCCGGGAGGATTCTCTTCAACATGTCGGGGGCTCCTTTCGTGATTGAAAAAATCGACTTCGTGCTTTCAATGCTCGTGGGCGGTGGCTCCGCCCAGATAAACGGTGGTCAGGAGCGTGAAGACGTAGGCCTGCAAGAGCGCCGTGAAGATGCTCAGCGCCATCATCGGCCACGGCACGACGATCGGAACGAGACCCGAAAAAATGCTGGTGGCCGTGTGCTCGCCGAAGATGTTCCCGAAGAGACGCATGGAAAGCGAAAGCGCGCGTGCGAAGATGCCGATCATCTCGATCAGGAACATGAGCGGCGCCAGCACCAGCATCGGGCCGAGGAAATGCTTGAGGTAGCCGAGGAGCCCGTGCTCCCTGATCCCGGCTGCGTTGAAGAAGATGAAGCACGTGATCGAGAGCGCGAACGTGACGTTCAGGTTCGCCGTCGGCGGCTGCAGGAAAAAGAAGAGCCCGCAGAAGCTGGACAGGAAAATGAAGAAGAAAAACGAGCCGACGATCGGCAGGTATTTCTCGCCGTGATGCGGAATGTTCTCCTTGATGACATCGCGCAGAAAGTCCACGAGGACCTCGAGCACGTTCTGCGCGCCGCCGGGAGCATCCTTGCGATAGCTCCGCGACACGAAGAAGGAAAAAATGGCGCAGAAAAGGAAGACGACGAGGGCCATCGCGATGTGATCCGGAATCCAGCCAAGAAGCTCGCCATGCTCCCCTCGAGGCGCGATGCCGCCCACGTGGAAGCTTCCGAGCGCGACGCCGTCCCGCCACCATGGCGGGGCGTTTTCGACGGGGCCGAACAGGCGGGTCAGGAGGGCGTTGAAGAGCCCGAAGAAAATCGAATGTTCGTGGTGCACGTCGTCCCCGCCCTCACTGGGCTGAACCCGTCCCGCTCCGGCGGCCGGTCAAGAGTTCGCGAAGCCCGTCGATCACCACCGCGGCGACCACCGTCGAGAGGCCCACGATCACCCACCGGACGTCGGCCGGTAACATCCGCAGCCCCCCCCACAGGGCGAGACCGACGAAGGCGTACCGAAGAACGGCCTTAAGCCCGAATTTCCAGTCAAATCGGGCTGGCGCAACCTCTTCGGGCGCTTTGAAGCGGCCGACGAGATCCGACAGCCAGAGCGCCGAGACGATAGCCACGGCGGCCCCGAGAGTCAAGGCGAGGGCGGCCTCGAACCGGCCGCATGCGGCGAGTCCAGTGGCCCCGAGCAGGCCCAGAATCGCCGCCAGCCGGAAGAGACGCCGGTTGGAGGGGGGGGTCACTTCTGGGGGCCCCGCCCCTCGTCCGAAAGCGCGCCGGACTCGCGGTAGATCTGCCGGAGACCGGCCACGAGGCCGAGAATCCCGAGCGCGGCCGTCAGGACCGGGAAGATGCCGAACAGCCGGTCGCCCAGGTACCCGAGGCCCGCCCCCGCCGCGATCGCCCCCGGGAGAACCCATCCGAACGTCAGGACATCGCCGAAGAATCGGCGGGATCCCGGATCGCCGGGAGGCCGGTCGTCGGGCTGATCGCCGCTCACGGCCCGAACGGCAGGAGACAGGTCCGGGCGAACTGCACGAAAGGCCCGGGCAGGATTCCCATCGCCAGCGTGCCGGCCGCGCAGAGCGCGATGGCCGCCGTCACGGCGGGCTCCTCGCGCCAGTGCAGCGTCCCTTCGCCGTCCACGAGGTACATCGCGCGCGCGATCCGGAAGTAATAGAAGAGCGAGACGGCCGACATGAGCACCGCGAGAAGCGCGAGCCAGAACCAGCCGGCCTTCATCGCCGCCGAGAAGAGGAAGTACTTCCCCACGAAGCCCGCGGTCGGCGGGATTCCGGCGAGCGACAGCAGGAAGACGAGCATCGCCGCGGCCAGCCATGGGTTCTTGCGCGCGAGTCCGTTGAAGTCGTCCACGCTCTCGCCGGCATAGCCCTTCGCCTCGAGCAGGATCACGAGCCCGAAGGCGCCGAGGTTCATGAAGGCGTACGCGAGAAGATAGACGAGGATCGACCAGAGGCCGATCCCGCTCGCGTCTCCGTATGCGAGAAGGCCGAGCAGCACATAACCCGCGTGCCCGATGGACGAATACCCGAGCAGCCGCTTCACGTTCGTCTGCATGAGGGCGCCCACGTTCCCGACGATCATCGTGAGCGCCGCCGACGCCGCGACGATCGCCGTCCAGTCGCCGGCGCGCGGGCCGAACCCCACGAAGAAGATGCGAGCGAAGATCGCGTAGGCCGCGAGCTTCGGCCCGACCGCGAAGAACGCGGAGATCGGCGTGGGCGCACCCTCGTAGACGTCGGGCGCCCACACGTGGAAGGGCGCGGACGCGATCTTGAAGAACATCCCGCAGGCCACGAAAATGATTCCGACGACGAGAAAGGCGGGCGGCTTCGGCGCCGCGAATGCCGTGGCGATGCCCGCGAGAGAAAGCGTTCCCGCGGCGCCGTAGACGAGGGAGATTCCGTACAGGAGGACTCCCGACGAGAACGCCCCGAGGATGAAGTACTTCGCGGCCGCTTCGAGGGACTTCGTCTCGCGCTTGAAGTAGCCGGCGAGGACGTACTGCGAGAGCGCCATCAGCTCGAGCGCCACCACGATCGACGCCAGGTGCGTTCCCGAGGCCATGAAGAGCATGCCAACCGTCGCGAAGAGGAGCAGGCCGTAGTACTCGCCGCCCGGATAGGACGCCGCACCGATGAAACGCAGCGAGAACAGGATCGTCACGATCGAAACGAGAATCAGGATCGCCTTGAAATACAGGCCGAAGCGGTCCATCACGAACATGCCGCCGAACCCGGCTCTGGGCAACGCTCCGGCCATCCGCGCGGAGACGAACAGCAGGAGCCCAGTCGCGGCGAGCGCCCCGATCGAGAAAAAGGCGAGGCCGCGTTCTCCCTCGCGGCTCGCGGCCGTCGCCCAGAGGAGGACGACGAGGGCCGCCGCCGTCAGGAAGAGCTCGGGCAGGATCAGGAGTGTGTCGCCCGCGGGGAATGGCACGGCCTACTTGACCTCCGGCACGGCGGCGGCGGCGGCGGCGGGCACCATGGGCACGGCCAGAGGCGACGCGGGCGGCGGTGTCGTGGACGCGAGGCGAGGGGCGGCTTCCCGGGCCGCGCGGCGCGCGTTCGGCGCCGAGACGGCCGCCACGATCTTCTCGGCCGACTTCGCCGTCATCTCGAAGAACGGCTTCGGATAGAGGCCGATCCAGAAACACATCGCGATGAGAGGCGCGAGCGTGAGGATCTCGCGGAGATTGACGTCCTCGAGGCCCTTGTTCTTTTCGTTCGTGAGCTCGCCGAAGAACACGCGCTGGTAGAGCCAGAGCATGTAGGCCGCGCCGAGGATGACGCCGAGGCTCGCCCACGCGGCCCAGCGCCAGTCCGCGAGGAACACGCCCGTCAGGATCGTGAACTCGCCCACGAAACCGTTCAGGAGCGGCAGGCCGATCGACGCGAGGAGGATGACCATGAAGAGCATCGCGTAGACGGGCATGACGCCGGAAAGGCCGCCGTAGTCCGCGATCATGCGGGTGTGGGTCCGCTCGTACACGATCCCGACGAGAAGGAAGAGCCCGCCGGTTGAGAGCCCGTGGTTGATCGACTGCAGGATCCCGCCCTGGATGCCTGCGTTGTTGAGGGCGAAGATGCCGAGCATGACGAAGCCGAGGTGCGCGACCGAGGAGTACGCGACGAGCTTCTTCATGTCTTTCTGGACCATCGCGACCATCGAGCCGTAGATGATGCCGACGATCGAGAGGGCGGCGACCCAGCCGACCGACGTGAGCCCGAGGAAACGCGCGTCCGAGGCGAGGGCGTCGGGGCAGAGCGGAAGCGAGAACCTCAGGAACCCGTACGTCCCCATTTTGAGGAGGACGCCCGCGAGGATGACCGAGCCCGCCGTGGGCGCTTCGACGTGCGCGTCGGGCAGCCATGTGTGGAACGGGAACATCGGCACCTTGATCGCGAAGCCGATGAAGAACGCCCAAAAGAGCCAGAGCTGGAGGTCCGGCGGAATCGAGGAGGCGATCGCCTGGAAGTGGACGATGTCGAACGTCCCGGGATTCCCGAGGCCCTTCCACCACAGGAAACCCGAGGTGTTGAAGAAGTAGAGCGCGATGATCGCGAGCAGCATGACGACCGAGCCCGCGAGCGTGTAGAGGAAGAACTTGATCGCGGCGTAGAGCTTGCGGGGGCCGCCCCAGATGCCGATCAGGAAATACATCGGGACGAGCATGACTTCCCAAAACACGTAGAAGAGGAAGAAGTCGAGCGCGCAGAAGACTCCCACCATCCCGGTCTCGAGGAGGAGAAGAAATACGTAGTACTCCTTCTCCCGCTTCGTGATCGCCGAGAACGACGAGTAGACCGAGATGAAGGAGAGGAGCGTCGTCAGGAGGATCAGAAGCGCGGAGATGCCATCCACGCCGAGGGAGTACTTCGCGCCGAGGGACGGGATCCAGTCGTGTGTCTCGCGGAAGAAAAAGTCGCCGGACTTGCGGAAGCCTGCGAACGTCCAGAGGGGAAGCGACGCCAGGAACTCGGCGCCCGCGAAGAGCGTCGTGACCCACCGGACCACGGAGGCCTTCTCGCGCGGCACGAAGAGCACGACGAGCGTGCCGACGACCGGCAGGAAAATCAGGAGCGACAGGAGTCCGTTCATTCGCCGTCCTTCACTTCAGGAGGAGATAGAGACACACGAAACCGAAAATGCCGACGGCCATCGTCAGCGCGTAGTTCTGGGCTCGGCCGGTCTGGACGCGGTGCATCCCGCGAAACGCGGCCTGGAACACGTTCCCGACGCCGTTCACCGCGCCGTCCACGAACGTGCGGTCGAACCACGAGGACACGTTGGAGAGACCGAGCGCGAGGGCGGCGGCCCCGTTCGGAATGAGGTCGACGACGCGGGCGTCGATCTCCCACAGGAATCGACCGCCTTTCTTGATGAGACCGTTCACGAAAACGGCCTCGTAGAGCTCGTCCACGCGGTACTTGTCGCGCACGAGGCGATAGATGCCGCCGAGCGAAGAGGCGATCCGCGACGGGATCGAGAAGGGGAACGCCCCCGAGTACAGACTCCAGCCGAGCGCGATTCCGAACACGGCGACGAGCACGGACGTCCCCAAGAGCATCCACTCCGTGGAATGCGGCAGCTCGTGCGGCTCGAGAACGAAGGCGGCCGGCAGCTTCGCGAAAATCGGCTCGAGGAACTTCTCGACCGCGTTCTCGCTGCCGAGAATGAACTTCGGAATTCCCAGAAAGCCCGTGAACGCGGCGCCCGCCGCGAGAACGTAGAGCGGCACCGTCATCGAAGCGGGCGACTCGTGGACGTGCTTGAGCTGCTCGGGCGTCCCGCGAAACGTGCCGAAGAACGTCATCCGCATGAGGCGGAACATGTAGAAGGCCGTGAGACCCGCCGTCAGGATCGCGAAACCCCAGAGGACCTTGTACCCCGCCGCGTACGTCTCGCCGAGGATCGCGTCCTTCGAGAAGAAGCCCGCGAAGGGCGGAACGCCCGCGATCGCGATCGTCGCCACGAACATCGTGAGAAACGTGTGGGGGATGAGCTTCCGGAGCCCTCCCATCTTCGTCATGTCCTGCTCGCCGGAGAGCGCGTGGATCACGGAGCCCGCGCCGAGAAAGAGGCAGGCCTTGAACCACGAGTGCGTGAAGACGTGGAACATGCCCGCCGAGAACGCGAGGGCGCCGCACCCGAGGAACATGTAGCCGAGCTGCGAGACCGTGGAGTACGCGAGGACCTTCTTGATGTCGTTCTGGGTGAGGCCCATCGTGGCCGCGAAAAACGCCGTCGCGCCCCCGATCACGGCGACGACGAAGGATGCGTCGTGCGTGAGGAGCCAGCCTGTCGTCGGGTGGCCATTCGCGCTCTCCACCGCCCACACGTGCGAGATGCGGAAAAAGATGTTGCAGCGCGCCACCATGTAGACGCCGGCCGTCACCATCGTGGCCGCATGGATGAGGGCCGAAACGGGAGTCGGGCCGGCCATCGCGTCCGGAAGCCAGACGTAGAGAGGGATCTGCGCGCTCTTGCCGCAGGCGCCGATGAAGAGCGCGAGGCAGACCGCCGTCAGGAGCCCGCCGGCGGCGTAGCGGCCCGGATCGGCGGCGGCGAGCGCGAACATCCGGTCGAAGTCCGTCGTGCCGAAGAGCGCGAAGCACCCGAAGATGCCGAGGACGAAACCGAAGTCTCCGATGCGGTTGACGACGAACGCCTTCTTGCCGGCGTCCGCAACCCACGTCTTCGTCCAGTAGAAGCCGATGAGGAGGTACGAGCACAGCCCGACGCCCTCCCAGCCCACGAACAGAACCGGCAGGTTCGCGCCGAGGACGAGCGTGAGCATCGCGAACATGAAGAGGTTCAGGTACGAGAAATACCGGCCGTACCCCGGGTCGTGCCCCATGTATCCGACCGAGTAGACGTGGATGAGCGTGCCGATCAGCGTGACGAAAAAGAGCATGAGCGCCGAGAGCGCGTCGATGCGGAACGCGGCGTCGACGGCGATCGCCTTCGCGCCGAACCACGTCGCGTTCTCCCCGATCGGCATCCAGGTCCAGAGCGTCGCGACGATGCTCTCGTGGCCGTGCGTCTCGCCCCACCACGCGGCGATGGCGAGGAGCGATGCCAGGAACGACAGGGCGCAAGCGGCGGGTCCGATGACGGAATGGACGCCCGCGAACGGAATTTCTTCGTGGTCGCCGTGGGCGTGGGCGTTATCGTCCCCGTGCCCGTGCGGGCCCTTCGGGGCGTCCTTGCCGCCGAGTTTCGAGTGCGCAGCGAGATAGAGCAACCCGTTCACGAGGAACCCGATCAGGGGGAAGACCGGGATCCAGAACAGGATGGCGGCGGCTTTCACGGGGCTATCCCTTCAGCTCCGCCACGTCGTCGAGGTTCACGGACCCCTTGAGGCGGTACATCGAAATGATGATTGCGAGCCCGATCGCGGCCTCGCCGGCTGCGAGCGTGATGACGAAAACCGCGAAGAGCTGCCCGTTGAGGTCGCCGAGCTGACGCGAAAACGCGATGAGGTTCAGGTTCGCGGCGTTGAGAATGAGCTCGATCGACATGAGCACCGTCAGAAGATTCCGGCGGACGAGAACGCCCGTAACGCCGATCGTGAAGAGGAGGAACGAGAGGGCGACGTAGTGCGTGACCGTGATCATCAGTCCACGCGCTCCATCGTCCGCTTGCCGAGGACGACCGCGCCGATCATCGCGACGAGAAGGAACACCGAGGCGACTTCGAACGGCAGGAGGTAGTCGCGGTAGAGCCCCCAGGCGACCGCCTGGCTGTTCCCCGCGACCACTTCCGTGACGGGGGTCCGGACCTTCTTCCCGTCCACGGTCTGGGTGATGGTGCGCGTGATCGTCGTCGTCGAGAGCTTCGACGCGTCCGCCAGGCGGCCCCCGTCCGCAAGGTCGCCGGCGCGCGAGGAGCCGACGACGACGCCTCCCACGACCGCGAGGAGCAGAAACGCGACGAGGAGCGCCGCGCCCGCCTGGCGGTGAACGTACGGCTCGCCCGCCGTCCGCCGGAGGTTCACGAGCATGATCGTGAAGAGGAAGAGGACCATGATCCCGCCGGCGTAGACGAGGATCTGGACGGCCGCGAGGAACTCCGCGCTCAGCGTCACGAAAAGGGCCGCGACGCCAAGGAAGGAGAGGAGGAGGCAGAGCGCCGAGTGGACGGGCTGCCGCATCGCGACGACGCCGACGGCGCCGAGGACGACGAGGGTCGCGAAGAACCAGAAGAAGAACGGAGCGGTCAACGCCCCTCCCCCTGCTCGACGATCGTGAAGGGCTTGACGTTCTCGTCCCACTTCGTGAGCTTCCTGATGTCGAGGTAGAGCGCCTCGTTTCTTTCGTACGTCCCGAGCTCGTACGTCTTCGTCCGGAGCCAGATCGACTTCGGGTTCGTCGGGCAGGCCTCCTCGCAGAGGCCGCAGAACATGCAGCGCTTGAGGTCGACGTCGAAGCGGTCGAGGACCTTCTCGTTCTTGTTCTGCTCGTTCTTCTCGTTGTGCCAGTCGATGAAGATGATGTTAATCGGGCACTCGATCGCGCAGAGCGTGCACTTGATGCAGCGCTCCTCGTCGAGCCGGAACATTCCGCGAAAGCGGTCGCTCGGCTCGCGCGCCTGCTCGGGATATTCCACCGTGTCGGCCTTCCGGAAGAGGTGTCTCCCCGTCATCTTGAGGCCGCCGAAAATGTCGAGGAGAAGAACGCGATCCCAAAAGCTCATCTCAGGCCTCCGCCGCGCGCGCGCCGGCCGGGGCGGGCCCCGCGCCCTGCGGCCACTTCTTGGACGCGCGCAGCCGCGTCACGATGAGGAACGCGCCGATGGCGAAGACCCAGAGGATCGCGCCGAGGATCCGGAGCCCGCGGAACCCGTCGAGCGCCGCGAGCGCGACGAGGACGAGGTTCGCGAGCGAGATCGGGATGAGGGTCTTCCACCCGAGCGCCATGAGCTGGTCGAACCGGTAACGCGGGAACGTCCCGCGGAACCAGATGTAGACGAAGAGGAACACCGAGACCTTCAGGACGTACCAGATCACGCCCGGGATCACGTCGAGGAACGAGAGCGCCCCGACGTTCGGGAAGGGCCGCAGCCAGCCGCCGAAGAAGAGCGCGGTCGCGACCGCCGAGATCGTGATCATGTTCGCGTATTCGGTCAGGAAGAAGATCGCCCAGCGAAAGCCCGAGTACTCCGTGTGGAACCCCGCGACGAGCTCGCTCTCGGCCTCCGGGAGGTCGAACGGGATGCGGTTCGTCTCCGCGACCCCCGAGACGAAGTAGAGGAAGAACGAGACGAGCCCGGGGAGGATGAACCACATGTGGTGCGTGCGCTGCGCCTCGACGATCTCGACGAGGGAAAGCGAGCGCGCCATGAGGATCGCGCTCACGACCGCGAAGCCCATCGGGACCTCGTAGCTGATGAGCTGCGCCGCCGAGCGGAGGCCGCCGAGGAGCGCGTACTTCGAGTTCGACGCCCAGCCGCCGAGGATGATCCCGTAGATCCCGATCGACGTGATCGCGAGGACGAGGAGGAGCGACACGTTCAGGTCGGCCGCGTACCAGGCCGTCGTGATCTTCCCGAGGCCCGGAATTCTGGCGGTAAACGTGGGGCCCCACGGCAGGACCGCGAAGACGGCGAGGCCGGGCACCATCACGAGGACCGGCGCGAGGAAGTGGACGAAGTGCTGCGCCTTCGCCGGGACGACGTCTTCCTTCGTGAGGAGCTTCACGACGTCGGCGACGAACTGGAAGATGCCTTCGGGCCCGACGCGGTTCGGCCCCTTGCGTACCTGGAGGAACGCGAGGGTCCGGCGCTCGATGTACGTGAGGACGCCCGCCGCGGTTGCGACCAGGATCACGACCACCACGGCCTTGACGGCCGGGATGAGGAAGTAGTTCAGGACGCCTTCGGAGATGTCCATCTAGCGGTCCACCTCGCCCAGGACGATGTCGATGGTCCCGATGATCGCGACGAGATCGGAGACCATGTGGCCGCGGGCCATCTCCGGCAGCGCCTGCAGGTTGATGAAGCTCGGCGGCCTCACGCGCAGCCGGTACGGCTTGTTCCCGCCGCTCGAGACGAGGTAGAAGCCGAGCTCCCCCTTCGGGGACTCGACGCTCGCGTACGCGTCGCCCACGGGCGGCTTGATGACGCGGGGGACCTTGCCCCGGATCTCGCCCGTCGGGTTCGCGGTGAGCCAGTCGCAGCACTGGAGGAGGATCCGCCGGCTCTGGCGGAGCTCGGCGATCCGCACGAGGTAGCGGTCGTACGTGTCCGCGTTCTTCCCGACCGGGATCTCGAAGTCGAGCTCCGGATAACACTCGTACGGGATCGCGCGGCGGACGTCCCACTTGAAGCCCGCGGCGCGCAGCGGCGGGCCCGTGACGCCCCACGCGATGCAGCGCTCCGTGTTCAGGATCCCGACGCCGATCGTCCGCTCCTTCCAGATGCGGTTCTCGGTCAGGAGGTCCTCGTACTCGTCGATCTTCGACCCGAGGTCCTCCGTGAAGGCGCGGAGCTTCTCGATCCAGCCGGGGGTGAGCTCCTCCTGGAGGCCGCCGACGCGCATGCAGTTCAACGTGAGGCGCGCGCCGCAGTAGTCCTCGAAGAGGTCGAGGATGACCTCGCGCTCGCGAAACGTATAGAAGAACGGCGTGATCGCGCCCAGGTCGATCGCGGCCGTCGCGAGCCAGAGGAGGTGCGAGGAGACGCGCTGCATCTCGTCGAGGACGACGCGGATGTACTGCGCGCGCTTCGGGATCTCGAGGCCGAGCAGCTTCTCGACCACGAGGACGTACGCGTGGTTGTTCGTCGCGGCCGCGACGTAGTCGAGGCGGTCCGTGTGCGGGATCACCATCGGGTAGGTCTCGGTCTCGAACAGCTTCTCGGTGCCGCGGTGGAGGTACCCGATGTCCGGGCGCGCCGAGACAATGCGCTCGCCGTCCACCTTGAGGACGATGCGCAGGACGCCGTGGGTCGACGGGTGCTGCGGCCCGAAATTGAGCTCCATCTCGCGGAGCCCGAGCATCGTGTCGCCCGAGTCTTCGACCGCGCCGACGGTGCCGACGGTGCCGACGATCTCGCTCACGAGACGGTCTTTCTGTTCTTGTCGCCGGGCCCGGGCCCGCCGCCCTCCGGATAGCGGTCCGGGTAGATCGCGGCGCCGGTGTCGATCCCCTCGACCGGAAAGTCCTTCCGGAGCGGATGGCCCTGGAAGCCATCCCACGTGAGGATGCGGCGGAGATCGGGGTGGCCCTCGAAGGCGATTCCGAAGAGGTCGAACACCTCGCGCTCCATCCAGTTCGCGGTCTCCCAGACGCCGGAGACGGTCGGGCAGGGCGCGCCGTCCGGAACGCCGACCTTCAGGCGCACGCGCTCATTGCCGCGCGCGAAGGAGTGGAGCCAGTAGACGACGTCGAAGCGCGGGTCGCGCTCTTTCCAGTCGACGGCCGTGAGGTCGACGAGGAACGTGAACGTGTCCTCGTCCTTGAGATGCCGGCACGCCTCGACGAGCTTGTCGGGCGCGAGCGTGACCGTCGTCTGACCGACCATTTTCCTCGCACCGAGAACGGCGCCGGGCACGGCGGCCGCGAGCGCCGCGACGAGGGGCTCGCCCATCGCGTCGACGGGAGCGGGCACGGGGGCCTTCGGGGGCGCTGCCGGCTTCGGAACGGCGGCGGCCGGTGTGGCGGCAGGCGCCGCCGGGGCAACGGGCTTCGCGGGCTCCGCCGGCTTGGCAGGCTCGCCGGCGGGAGGCCCGGCCGCGACGTCCTTCGGTTCGTCAGCCAACGGCGAGCTCCTCGGGCGCTTTTCTCACGACCCGCATCTTCTGGATCTTCTTCTGGAGCTCCATGAGGCCGTAGAGGAGGGCCTCGGGCCGCGGCGGGCAGCCGGGAACGTAGACGTCCACCGGGATGATCCGGTCGACGCCCTGTGTGACCGCGTAGCTCCGGTACGGGCCGCCGCACGTCGCGCACGAGCCCATCGCGATGACCCACTTCGGGTCGGCCATCTGGTCGTAGAGGCGCTTGATGATCGGCGCCATTTTCTCCGTGACGGTTCCCGCGACGATCATGAGGTCGCACTGCCGCGGCGAACCACGGAACACCTCGGCGCCGAAGCGGGCCATGTCGTGGCGGCTGTCGACGACCGCCATCATCTCGATCGCGCAGCACGCGAGGCCGAACTGCATCGGCCAGAGCGAGTTCTTGCGGCCCCATCCGATGAGGGCGTCGACGGTGGTCGTGAGGACGTTGTCCGGGAGCGAGTTTTCGATCAAGCCCACGAAAGAGCCCCTCGCCGCCACGCGTAGACGTACCCGACGACCAGAATCACGAGGAAGATCAGCATCTCGACGAAGCCGAACAGCCTCAGCTTGTGGTACATGACCGCCCACGGGAACAGGAAGATCGTCTCGACGTCGAACACGACGAAGAGGACGGCGATGAGGTAGTACCGCACGGAGAACCGGTGGTCGAAGGCCTCGGTCGGCGACGCGACGCCACACTCGTACGGTGCGAGCTTCGTCGGCGTCGGCTTCGAGGGCCGGAAAAGCGACATCGCGGCGAGACCGGCGACCGGCACGATCGCGGCCATGACCGCGAAGTAGAGGATCGGCAGGTAGGACGCCATAGACGGGTTCATGAGCACATCCCTCGCGGTCCGACCGCGCCGGCGCACCCTCCGGCTTCGGTCAAGACGGGAAGGATTTTGTGTGCCGACCCCGGTGAAGTCAAACGATGCAAAGGCATCAATTGTGCCGAGGCCAGGAGGCCAGCGTCGACCCGAGAGCCGTGCCTCGGGACGCGAGGAGGACGCGAATAGACTCCCCCATTCCACCAGGCTGGACGAGGGCTGCGGCGGCCCGGCGGTCCGCCACGCGCGCGGCGTCGGGGGGAGCGTCGGCGTCGGTCGCGAGGTCTTCGAAGATCCCCGCCGAGGCGAGGACGCGCGACTGGCTCACGGGCCCGGCGACGTCGAGACCCGTGTCCGCGAGCGCCTCGGCGAGCTCGGTGAAATCCACCCACGCCGTGAGGTCGCGACCCCCGGGCCCGGACAGGACGTCACGCGTGACCGTGTGCGAGACGAACGCCTCGAGCGTCCCGTTCGCGCGCCCGGCGGAATAGAGCGCCTTCGCGGGAGCACCGTAGTCGAAGACGAGAAGGAGGCCGGAAGAAAGGCGCGCCCCCAACGCCGAAGCAACACGAGCGGCGCCGGAACGCACTTCGACTTTTTGATTTCTCAGAAGATGAATACCTCGAGCTCGGAACCGCTCGAGCAGCTCGGCAGCGTCGGCGCAGGGGGCAAGGCTCCACGCAAAGCCCTCGCCGCCCGGTTCTAGCGTCACGACACGCTCCAGCAGCTTTTCACCTTCGAAGAAAAGCGCCCTCACCGGGAGCGCATCGAACAGCTCGTAAGCCACGATCAGGCCGCGGACATGGGGGATTTCTTCGAAGGATGGAACCCACTCCGCAGCCGGGCATCGTTCGGCGGCGATGCGGCGACGGGTCGCGGACCTTTCGACGCCGACGAGGCGGAATTCCTCTCGGATGCCCCACGCCCGCAACGCCGCATCGGCAGCCCGAAGGAGCTCGCCCTCTCCGGCGCCGACGTCCACGATATCCATGACGTCGGTTGCCGCGCGCAACCCGGATGGGAGCCCCTCTTCCCCTTTCGCAGAAATCTTCTTCTCTCCCTCTTCATCCCGCAGCCTTCTCGCGATACGGGCCATCGTGCGCCCGAAGGCCGGGTGCCACGAGGGGCCAGTGACGAAGTCGCCACCGCGGCCCACGCGCCCTTCTCGCTCGTAGTACCCGCCCTCCGGGTCGTACAGCGCCGCTTCCATGAAGCGGTCGAACCGAAGAGGCCCCTCGGCGCGGATGAGCGCAGCGATCCGGTCGTGCAGGCGCATCATCGCCGCGAGACTAGCAGCCAGTTAAGATTCTGCGACGGATCGAGGAGGATCCACACGTGCCTTACGGGATCTCCGAGACTCCCTCCGGACTCACGATCACGCTCGCCGCGACGACCCGCGACGAGCTCTACCGCGACGCCGTGAAGGCCGCCCTCCAGGCAGCGTATGGCGGCGAGCCGCCGGCCGGCACCTCCGACGGGCAGATGTGTCCCGTGCAGGGCGCCGGGCTCGCGGAGGGTGACCTCCTCCGGACGTTCGTCACGGAGTGCTTCGAGGCCGCGCGCCGGGCCCCGGGGACGTTGCACGCGCCGAGGTGGCTCGCCTTCGACGAGGGCCGCGTGACCGCGAACCTCGCCTTGTCGACGCCGAAGACGCCTGCCCGCGAGCTCGATCCGGCGCTCCATGGGGCCTTCGAAACGGCGGGGGCGTTCCCGGACTTCCGGGCGACGCTCGCGTTCAGCGTCCCGTCACACTGACGGGACGGCCGCAGCGGCCTCCTTGCGCGCCTTGTCGAGGTCGGCGTCCACCATCATGTTCACGAGGCCCTCGAACGTCACCTCCGGCGTCCAACCGAGCTCGCGCCGGGCCTTCGAGGCGTCCCCAAGGAGGAAATCCACCTCCGCCGGGCGGAAATAACGTTCGTCGACGCGCACGCGTACGGCGCCCGTCTTCGCCTCGACGCCCGACTCTCCGGCTCCCGAGCCCGTCCAGCGGAGCGGCCTCCCGGCCCGCGCGAACGCGCGCTCGCAGAACTCGCGCACCGTGTGCGTCTCGCCGGTCGCAACGACGTAATCCCCCGGCTCGTTCTTCTGAAGCATCAGCCACATCGCCTCGACGAAGTCTCCCGCGAATCCCCAGTCGCGCCGCGCGTCGAGATTGCCGAGATAGACGACGTCCTGCAGGCCGCTCGCGATTCGTCCGGCCGCGCGCGTGATCTTCCGCGTCACGAACGTCTCGCCGCGCCGCGGCGATTCGTGGTTGAACAGGATGCCGTTCGAGGCGTGAAGCCCGTAGGCCTCGCGGTAATTCACCGTGATGGCATAGGCGTATGCCTTCGCCACGCCATACGGCGATCGGGGATGGAAGCGCGTCGTCTCGGTCTGAGGCGACTCGGCCACTTTCCCGAACATCTCGGATGAGGACGCCTGGTAGAAGCGCGGACGGAGCCCGAGCTCGCGGATGGCTTCGAGGATGCGGGTGGCGCCAACGGCCGTGACCTCCGCCGTGTATTCCGGGACGTCAAAGGACACCTTCACGTGGCTCTGGGCGCCGAGGTTGTAGATCTCGTGCGGTGTGGCGACGCGCAGGATGCGGTTCAGGGAGGACGCGTCGTTCAGGTCGCCGTAGTGGAGCACCAGGTTCCGCTTCGGCACGTGCGGATCCTGATAGAGGTGGTCAAGGCGCTCTGTATTGAAGGACGAGGAGCGGCGGATGATCCCATGGACCTCGTAGCCCTTCGCCAGCAGAAGCTCGGCGAGATAGCTGCCGTCCTGACCGGTGATTCCCGTCAACAACGCGCGCTTCGTCGTCATCGCTGGGATGCTCTCATGGGATCGCCCGCGGGCGAAGCCGAAGCGGCGGGAGGACGGGCACGACGAGGAGCGCCGCCAGGCCAGCCAGAGACACGAGGAGCCCGGCGGTGACCCAGGGATCCTCGTAGACGAGCGCGACGTGGTGGCGACCCGGCGGCGCGAGGATGCCGCAGAGCGAGAGATCCGTCCGGGCGACAGGCGCGAAGACACCATCCACCCGCGCGCTCCAGCCCTCGTCCCACGTCTGGTTGATGGCGACGAAGGCAGGCTTCGGCCCGTTCGCTGTCACGTCGAATTCGACTCGACCCGGCCTAACGAGGAGCCCCTCGACTCGTCCCTCAGACACCTCGCCCGGGAAGAGCTCGAGGTCGTGGAGGTCCACGACAGCCGTCGTGGCCGCGTCCCGTCCGAGGCGCTTCACGGCGTGAAGCCAGCCTTCTTCTCCAGCACCGGGCACCAGCCGGCTTGCACAAAAGGCGAAAGGAGAGGGATTCGTTGTCGAGAGGAGCCAGAGGGGGCCCTCGGGACCGACCGAAAGCCGGTCTCCCACGGCTCCGGAAAGCTCCGGACGGAAGCGGAGAACTGCGGCGACACCTCGCCGTCGGAGGAGCGGAGAAAAGAGGGAAGAATCGGTGCGGACCGCCTCGAAAAACATTCGAGTCGCCCGGTAGCTCCAGCGAAGCTCGGTCAGGTCGAAATCCTCCTCCAACGTCGTGGAGATCCCCCACTGGGCCGGAACGGGAGGCTTGCAGATTCCCGTCGTCGTCCCGAGCCGCGGGTCCCACGCCGCGAAATGGAAGAGCGGCCCCGGAGGTTTCACCTGGACGAGCGGAGAAAGGAAAGGGGGGACGCCGGAGAGCACGGCCGAAGGCTTCGTCGGGACGAGCGGCCGCCCGGCCAGGACGAGATCGGCTGCCGCGACCGGTATCAGGAGCCAGACCGCGCGGCGAAAGAAAACCAGCACCCCAAGAGCGACCGCGGCGGTCACTCCGATCCGGATCGCGTCACCGGCCGCCACGGAGGCCCAGGAGTCTGCGATGGCGGGCGAAATACCCCAGCTCACCCAGAGGCTATTCCCGCGAAGAACATCGAGGCCGAGGAGGATGACGCCGGTGAAGGTCGCTAGGCAGCCAACGACGCCGAGGCCTTGGACGAGGTGGCGGCGAAGGTTCGTCCGGTCGCGCAGCAGCTCTTCGAAAGCGAGGCTGGACAGAACCACGGTCGCGAAGACCGTAAGCAGGATGAACTTCTCCGGGTAGCGAAGACCCTTCAGTCCCGGGACCACGCTCCTGGCGAGATGCCAGAACGGAAAATGCGTGCCGACCGCAAGGAGGGTCCCGAGAACCGCTGTACCGACCCAGACCAATCGCCCCGGAGGGCCGCGGGTGACCGCCACGCCCGAGAGGACCGCGACGAGAAGCCCCGGGTAGATCGAGTAGAGAAAGGGGTAGTTCTTCCCGGGGTAGAGTTTCCCGCCCCAGTACCACCGCTCATCGGGCTGGTCAACATGACCAAGGATCCGCGGAGCCACGAACTCGAGGAGGCGGATGGGAGGGAGCGACCACTTATCGGCCACGCTGTCGGGAAGGCCGCCGGCCCGCACGGTCTTAGAAGCGTGGTGGAGGCCCGGCATCAGCGTCACGGCGCCGAGGGCTCCACCGAGGAAAAGCCCAGCGACGAGCCGTGCAAAGGAGCGGCGGAGCCGCACGGCACCGTCGTTCCCCAGCACAAAGTGAGCCAGAGACGCGGGGAGGAGGAAAGCGGTCATGAGGAGCGTCGACGGCTCACCGGCAAGGCACTCGAGTCCGACCATCAGAGAAAGCCCGGGAAGGTCCCACCGCCCTCCGCGGCTCACGAGGCGAACCGCAAACGCAAGGACCGCGGGGAGAACCGCGATCGCGAACAGGATAGGTAGGAGGTTCGTCGTCGAAAGGGTGTACCCCCCGAACCCCCAAGCCAGCGCGCCGAGCGTGGCCGATTCGAACCCGAGTCCGAGCGAGTCAAGGAAGAAAAACATCGAGAGGGCCGCGCCGAAGACGGGCAGGATGAACTGGAGGCGAAACGCCCATTCGAACGGAAGAAGGAAAAAGAGTGCGGTCAGCGGATGAAAGACTTCGTGCTCAGGATTGGCGGCAAACGGCTGGCCCGAGGCGAAAAAAGGGTTCCAAAGAGGGAGTCCGGACGAGCCTTTGGCGAGGGGAACCAACAGGGACTTTGCGGGGCGATAGAAGGCCTGAATGTCCCGTTCGAAAAAGGACTCTCCACAGAACAGGGCCTTCGGGAACAGAACGATCGTGCCGAGACCCAGAGCCAGGGCAAGCACCCCGAACTGTCTACTCCGGTGCGCGCCGCTCACGAGCGCAGAGTCTGACAGAACAAAACCCTGGCAACCGTCGCGTCGCGGAAGAAAAGACAAGGGCCCGGACCTTTTGGGTCCGGGCCCTTCAAATTTCCCGGCAGCGTCCTACTCTCCCACACAGTTTCCCGTGCAGTACCATCGGCTCCGAGGGGCTTAACGGCCGTGTTCGGAATGGGAACGGGTGGAGCCCCCTCGATAAGGCCACCGGAAACTCTATTTCATCGTGAGCTTCCGTGCAGAACCGGGTGATCAGTCTTTCATTTGCCTACTCTTGCTTCCTTCACGCGAATGTCTTCGACGACTCGCACCTGGAGAATTTTATGGCCAAGCCGCACGGACGATTAGTACCGGTCAGCTTCGCGCCTCGCAGCGTTTCCACACCCGGCCTATCAACGTGGTCATCTCCCACGGTCCTTCAGGGGGCTTGCGCCCCGGGGAAATCTCATCTTGGGGTCGGCTTCACGCTTATATGCTTTCAGCGTTTATCCAGACCGAACTCCGCTACCCGGCGTGTGCCGCTGGTGCGACAACCGGTGCACAGGAGGTTCGTCCAACCCGGTCCTCTCGTACTAGGGTCGGGGCCCCGCAAATTTCCTGCGCCCACACGAGATAGGGACCGAACTGTCTCACGACGTTCTGAACCCAGCTCACGTACCGCTTTAACCGGCGAACAGCCGGACCCTTGGGACCTGCTTCAGCCCCAGGATGCGATGAGCCGACATCGAGGTGCCAAACCTTGCCGTCGATGTGAACTCTTGGGCAAGATCAGCCTGTTATCCCCGGCGTACCTTTTATCCGTTGAGCGATGGCCCTTCCATACAGAACCACCGGATCACTAAGTCCTGGTTTCCCACCTGCTTGAGATGTACCTCTCGCAGTCAAGCACTCTTCTGCCTTTACACTTAACGGCGGGTTTCCAATCCGCCTAAGAGTACCTTTGAGCGCCTCCGTTACAATTTAGGAGGCGACCGCCCCAGTCAAACTACCCGCCTGACCGTGTTCCCACCCCGGATCACGGGGCTAGGTTAGAACTCCAGTGTCGTCAGGGTGGTATCTCACCGTCCGCTCCCCCGAGGCCAAAACCCCAGGTTCAAAGCGTCCCACCTATCCTGCGCAGACAGCACCAAAGTTCAAGGCCAGGGTATAGTAAAGGTGCACAGGGTCTTTCCGTCTACGTGCGGGTATCCGGCATCTTCACCGGAAGTACAGATTCGCCGAGCGCGATGCGGAGACAGTGCCCAGATCGTTACGCCATTCATGCAGGTCGGAACTTACCCGACAAGGAATTTCGCTACCTTAGGACCGTTATAGTTACGGCCGCCGTTTACTGGGGCTTCGGTTCAGAGCTTCACCTTGCGGCTGACCCCTCTCCTTAACCTTCCAGCACCGGGCAGGCGTCAGACCCTATACGTCGTTTTCGACTTCGCAGAGTCCTGTGTTTTTGATAAACAGTCGCCTGGGCCTTTTCATTGCAACCCCGCGGCGCTTCAGGAGTAAATCCCTACACGTCATGGGGCACACCTTATTCCGAAGTTACGGTGTCAATTTGCCGAGTTCCTTCGCATCGCTTCACTCGAGCGCCTGAGGATTTTCTCCTTGTCTACCTGTGTCGGATTGCGGTACGGATTCCCTCCGGATTCCTTAGAGGTTTTTCTCGGCAGCGTGGCATCGGTGGCTTTACGGCCTTGCGGCCTCGCACTCACTTCTCGGCGTCGACTCTAAATCAGAGGAACGGATTTGCCTGTCCCTCTCGCCTACGAGCTTGGCCCATCTCAACCAACGGATGGGTCCACCTAGCCTCCTGCGTCACCCCATCGGTCTTGATCACCCGAAAGGAAGTACAGGAATGTTGACCTGTTGTCCATCGGCTACGCCTCTCGGCCTCGCCTTAGGATCCGACTGACCCTGAGCGGATTGACCTTGCTCAGGAAACCTTAGACTTTCGGCGAGCAGCGTTCTCGGCTGCTTTATCGCTACTTGTGCCGGCAGGGTCTCTTCTGTGCGCTCCAGCAATCCTTTCGGTCTGCCTTCGACGCGCACGGAATGCTCCTCTACCCCGCGACCAGGACGCATCCCGATCGCAGACGCAGCTTCGGTATCGTGCTTGAGCCCCGTTGAATTGTCCGCGCGGAGCCACTTGACCAGTGAGCTATTACGCTTTCTTTAAAGGATGGCTGCTTCTAAGCCAACCTCCTGGCTGTCTGAGCGTCTCCACATCGTTTTCCACTGAGCACGAATTTTGGGACCTTAGCTGGCGCTCTGGGTTCTTTCCCTTTTGACGACGAAGCTTATCCCCCGCCGTCTCACTCCTGGATAGCACTCCGCGGCATTCAGAGTTTGGTTGGATTCAGTAACCTGGTAAGGCCCCTAGTCCATCCAGCGCTTTACCACCGCGGGTGTTCGTCCAAGGCTGCCCCTAAAGGCATTTCGAGGAGAACGAGCTATAACGGAATTTGATTAGCCTTTCACCCCTAGCCT